>ENA-OOWX01001002-OOWX01001002.1-human-gut-metagenome-genome-assembly--contig:-NODE-1002-length-15021-cov-2.225110_pt1 | contig 15021 bp, 12 predicted proteins | sample MGYA00241583_ERZ501335 | MGnify/ENA primary metagenome ERZ501335 (study PRJEB25962, sample SAMEA2042731) | human gut metagenome | biome: human gut; feature: human-associated habitat; material: faeces...
TTACTACAGCGCAATAGCCGCCGCCAATATGGCGCTCAATGCCATCGAAGAAAAAGGAAATCCGGCGTCACTCGACCCACAGAGAGGTGAAGCGCTCGTGTGCCGTGCCTACTGTCATTTCATGTTGGCGAATATCTTCTGCAACGCCTACGACACTCATGCCTCCCAATCTTTAGGAGTGCCTTATATGGAAGAGGTAGAAACCACCGTATCTCCCCGTTACGAACGAGGCACGTTGGAAGAAGTGTACCGAAAAGTGGAGCGTGACCTCCTCGAAGGGATCGACTTGATTTCGGACGACAGCTACTCTGTACCCAAATATCACTTTACCCGTAAAGCCGCTTATGCCTTTGCCGCCCGTTTCTACCTTTATTATATGAAGCCCGATTTTTCCAATTGCGACCGTGTGATTGATTTTGCCACCCGTGTATTGGGGACTAATCCTGCCGATCTGCTGCGCAACTGGGAAGCGTTGGGTAATCTTTCCGTGAACGGAAACGTGCAGGCAGATGCCTATATCGCCTCTTCCAATGAAGCCAACCTGTTGATAAGCAGCACCGTTTCCAACTGGGGAGCAATCGGGAGTGACTATCTGATAGGTCCGCGTTACTTCCACAACCAGACGCTCGCTACCAGCGAAACCTGTCTGTCTTCAGGATTGTGGGGCAGTTCGGATTATTTCTATCTGAAACCTTTCTCCACCAACGGGTTTGTTGCCAGTATCCTGCGCAAGAGCGGGCTTTATGAGGGCACATACCTTTATTATATGCCGGTTTTGTTTTCTACGGACGAAACCTTGCTTTGTCGTGCCGAAGCATACGCGCTGAAGAAAATGTATGCCCAGTCGGCAGCCGACATCACGAGTTGGCAACGTGCCTATACCCGCAATAAATCGGTGCTGACACCCGAACAGATCAACACCTATTATGATAGGATGAGTTTTTATACTCCCTTCACGCAACAAACACCGAAAAAGAAACTGGCCCCCGACTTTATGATTGAAGAGGGAATGCAGGAAAACTTCATCCATTGTATTCTGCATATCCGTCGTATCACCACCCTGCACGAAGGGATGCGCTGGCCCGACATCAAGCGATATGGCATCCTGATTTATCGCCGTGACATGGCCAACCAGCGTGTCACCGACGAAATGCCTCCGAACGACTTGCGTTATGCAATCCAAATTCCGAGGAGTGTGATCGTGGCGGGAATACAACCTAACCCGAGAAGAAATTAACAAAGAAAAAAGTGGAAGTTATGAAAAAACAGCTCATTTATTTTTTGCTTGCCCTTACCGCAGTCTGCCTGGGAGCTTGCAACAATGACGACGAAATAGATACTGCGCACAGCATTTTCTCCACCGAGCCGGTGGAGAGGAACGCTTTCGACGATTGGTTGCTCGACAACTACACATATCCCTACAACATCGATTTCATGTATCGCATGAAGGACATCGAAAGCGACCATAAATACAATCTTGTACCTGCCGATTATGATAAAGCGGTGGCACTGTCCAAAATCATCAAGCACGTCTGGATGGACGCTTATGTAGAACTGGCTGGAATCGATTTTCTCCGCGTATATGTGCCTAAAACCTTTCATCTCATCGGATCGCCTGCTTACGAAAGTAGCGGGAATATGGTACTCGGTACGGCAGAAGGCGGAAAGAAAATCACGCTTTACAACGTGAACGACCTCAACGTGAAGAAAATTAATATCGAAAAACTGAACAACTATTACTTTGAAACGATGCACCATGAGTTCGCTCATATCCTGCACCAGAAACGGAACTTCGACCCTTCTTTCAACCGGATCTCGGAGGGGAAATATGTGGGAGCCGACTGGTACTACTACATGACTGCAGAGGGAGCCATGCCCCGTACAAACGATATAGCGTGGCCCGACGGCTTCGTGACCGCCTATGCCATGAATCAGGCGAACGAGGATTTCGTGGAAAACATAGCCATGTACGTCACCCACACGCAGACCTACTGGGATAATATGTTGAGGGCTGCCGGAGAAACGGGTGCAGCCACTATCAATAAAAAGTTTGCTATTGTTTACAACTATATGCGGGATACTTGGGGAATCGACCTCAACGAACTGCGCAAAATCGTACTGCGTCGTCAGCAGGAAATTACCGAAATTGACTTGAGTACGATTCAATGAGTATGAATTTTAATTATACATTATCACTATGAAGAATATAACAATATACCTCTTGTTAGCTCTTGCCTGCCTGGGCTTGCAGTCATGTCTCTTTCAGGAGGAGAACTACTTTGACGATTCGTCTGCCAACCGTGCCACAGCCGATGTGAACCGGTGCAGCGAACTTTTGAAAGCGGCTCCGAATGGCTGGGTGATGGAATATTACATCGGCAAGGATTATTCGCTTGGAGGCATCACCCTGCTTTGCAGGTTTGATGGTCAGCGGGTGACAATGGCTTCGCAGATGTCGGAAGCAGATGAGACGGTCAGTTCGCTCTATAGCGTTAAGTCGGAACAGGCGACGATGTTGTCATTCGATACCTATAATTATCTGGTGCATTATTTCGGGCAGCCGCAGGGAAGTATGTCTGACGACCCGAACGGGACGCTCGGAGGCGACTACGAATTTATTATTTCGAGTGCTTCTGCCGAGCGTATCGAACTGAAAGGCAAAAAATACGGCAACCGGATTGTGATGAAGGCACTTACCGAAGACCAGACGTGGAAGCAATATCTCACCAAAATTAAGAAGGTGGAGGACGATGCTTTCTTTTATGAATATGATTTACTGATGGACGGACTCTACACAGGACAAATGATTCGCAGCAACTATACGTTTATCGTGACTTATTACGACGAAATAGGAAAAGTGCATCAGAAAACCGTGCCTTTTATGTTTACCGCCGACGGACTACGTTTCCATGAACCGGTAACGATAGACGGGCAGACGATGCAGAATTTTGTCTGGAAGAACGAGCTTATCAGCTTTGTCTGTACCGACGAAGGGGCTACGGGAGTCAAACTGGCGGGTGTCTACACTGCCGGGTATCAAAGCTATGATTATTATCCGGGTACTTATCAGATGGATTTTTACCGCCTGAACGATGAAACGGGACAACTGGAAGTGGCCTCGCAGGAAGTCCGGCTATTGAAGAACGAAGACGGGAAGAGTTACTGGCTCAAAGGGTTGGAATATGATATTCTGGTGATGTATGACAAGCCGCGTGGCGGACTTTCCGTCTCTCCGCAACTTCTCGAAAAGGTACAGGGCGGATATGTTTATCTGGCTATGTGGGACGTAATGAACGATTATGTGCTCCGCAATAAGTCTATCGGACTGATTAGCTATGCTACCACTAACGGCATTTACCTGGTGGACAATGGAGTCTGGATGGGGGAAGTTTCCGGATTCATCTTCGGAGTGTACAACTCGCAGGAGGAGGACGCAGCTTTCATCGGATACACGGATGCAGTTGCGTCAATCAGATTGGTAAAAAAAACAATAGAAGAATAGTATGATGAACAAGTTATTTATGATAGTAGTATCCGTATGCTGCCTGCTGATGACAGCGTGCGGCACGGAAAACGATGAAACGCCGCAGGGCTTCCGCATTGTGGACACGGATGTCGATCTGGTTGCCGGCGGTGGAACGGTGGAAGTGGCTTTGCAGGCTGCCGGAGAACTGACGGCTGTTTCCGGTGCGGACTGGTGCAGGGTGATCGAAGTGACAAACGAGAAAATCACATTACTCGCCAGGGCTAATTATGAATATGTGTCACGTGCCACGCAAGTGACCGTAAGCGATGGTAGCAACGAACAGAAGATTGTGGTGACACAGGCTGGTAATATTTTTGCGCCCGATACCGACCAACAGGTGTTGCGGCTCGGAAATGCTCCTTCACAGATTGTGGTGCGGGTCAACAGTTCGTTTGATTTCAAGGTGAGTATACAGAAAGGAGTCGATTGGGTGGAAGTCCCTACAGCCTCGAAAGAGGAAGGCTTCCTGCTCGTACTGAAAGAGAACAAAACCGGAAATCCGCGTGCCTGCCAACTGATGGTCAGTACGAATGAGGGACGGAAGTTTTTCTATTATGTCTACCAGTATGAAGCGAGTGACTTGCTCGGAGCATGGAGGGACAGCCAGATTTATGTGAAATGGGATACGAAAAAGATAGATAAGGCATATCGTCTCTCGGCTACGGAGGTGACGAAAGATGCGGAAGGCGATGGATATACGCTAAAAATGTCGTTAGCCGGCACTCCGGTGGCGCAGTATTTGAAAGATCCTTCGAAGGCTACGATTTCATTGCAGGCTACCTACGAGGATGGGGCTTTTGTAGTTCCTATCGGCGCAGCGCAGAAAGATTTTGTTCTGACGCAGGAGGTGGATGAAACAGCCAATAGTGCAATGAACAGGACAGCTGATGACACAGCACTGGAAGAGGATGTCGTTTTACAAACATTATATGGCTTTTCCGTAGCAGCTTCCTCCAACATTTATGCGAAAGGTAATTTCGGATTTGCTCCTGTGCTTTATCAGGATGGTTCTATCGGGATGAGTTATCAGGATGTAGCCGGTGCGCCGGAGAGCGGGTGTTATCTTGCGATAGCACTGTTCGACGGACAGCAGTTTTCTACGGCAGCATTGAAAGACTATATTCTTTTCCCTGACATTGCGCTCTTTAAATAGTTGGAAACTTGCAACTTATGAATCAACCGGATATAACGTTTCCGGAATAGATGTATGAAGAAAAGACCTACCGTTGTGAAACGGAATGAGAGACTAATGACTCTCTCTTAATTTTAACTTTACATATATGACAGGCGGGGAGGACTACCCGTGTGGAAAACGGGAGTTTTTTTCCCGGGATTACTCCGCCTTTTTTATTGCCTCCAGGGGGACTACGGAAGTTCTTTTTAATGTTGTAACGATATAAAATAACTCTTATATGGATAAAAAATTAATGAATTTATTAGGTGTCTGGCTGTTCGCTGTTGCGTCTGTATGTGCGTTGACCGCTTGCAGCGACAATGACACAGAAAATCCGGAGGGCGAAAAAACCGGCGGAGAAAATGGAAAACCGACTCCTGAAACCGTAGAGTTTATCAACTCCAACCTGGTGTACTGGGGAGATGAAGACGGAGTGGGGACGGATCACTTTGTACTCACTCTTTATACGGATATGGAAGTGGATGCTGCCGGTAATCCGATAGGGCCGGGCAAGATAATGGCGTTCAGCCTGAACGTTCCTCCGTTTGCTTCCGGAACCACGGAGTTTCCGCTTCCCGAAGGAACCTTTGATGCGGCACCGAACGGATACACGTTTAATGAATGGACATTCAACCTTGGCTACATGAACCAAATGGATCTGCCAACCGGGAAAGTGGAGGTGCCTGCCGGTTCTTTCTACGGTGATGTGAAAGCACACTCCACCAGTGTCGATGCCGACTTGCTTTCCGGAGGTAAAATGACCGTGAAACGGAGTGCCGACGGCGAATATACAATCAGTGGCGTTTTGGTAGGTGACTTGTCGCTCAAACGTTATTTCACTTATACGGGAAAATTGACTACTATCGACCGTCATGGAAGTACGGAAGAAATTCCGAACTCTACGCTGAACGCCGATCTCACTCTGAACGAATGGGCGCAGGCCCGTCTGCAAGATAAGGCCGATTTTTATTATTTGCAAGACGAATCGTGCCGGGTACTCGAGCTCTACTTGGCAGAAGAGGGGGTAGGTCTTGCCGAAACATGGCCGACGGGCAACGGGAGAGTGCTGAAGGTGGAATTTTTTGTAGAATGGGCTACGGATGTGACACAAGGTATTCCGGCTGGTACGTATAAAGTAGTGGCACGTGACGAAGAATCGAAAGGTATCCTGCGCGAATTCCTGAAACCGGGAGGCATTGCTTCGGGTTATCCCAATGTATTTACGTATCCGGCAGGAACCTGGTACGAGAAAATATCCAACGGAACCATGAAGGAATATGCACGTATAGACGCCGGAACGATGACCGTGGTGCGTGACGGTGACAAACATACGCTGACCATAGACTTTATCGATTGTGATAAAGCACACCCACATCATGTGCGTAGCACCTTTTCGCAGGATACTCCCATCAATGTGTTCGGCTATCATCCGTAAATCAGAACGGAGCGCCTCATTTGGGTGATGGCGTTATCTGTCCGATAGCATTGTTTTTTCAATTATACGATTTTATAATTAACCCCAAAAACGAAAGATATGAAAATTAGATTTATTTCCTTTTTCTTATTCATGTTGGCCATGAGTTGTTTTATGGCATGTAGTAGCGATGATCCGGCACCCGATCCTGAACCGGAGCCTGAACCGGAACCGGTGGAAACGGTTAATACGTATACGTACAAAGATAAGACGGTACAAGCGAAATCGGTATCTTGCTTTGAACAGGAAGGTATTGTATACGTATGTATGAGTCCGTTGCAAAGTTTGGAAACGATGGAAGACTTTATGAACAGCGGTAAGGAATATATAATGTTGGGAGTGGATAAAAAACTGGTAGGCACTCCGGTCACGGTAGGTAATTCTGATAACGACAATTATGCGTTTTACTACATGGATGCCGACGGAGAGGCGATTGTCGCCGTTAGCCCTGATGGATGGGAAGACGTGTTGACGCAGGGAAAGATCACCGTGACAATGGTACCGGGAGAAAATGAAACATCGGCCGTGAAAGCTGTTTTCGACTTTACACTGAAAAGTGGCGGCAAATTTACGGGTGAGGCGGATTGCGTTTACAAAGCTCCGGAAAAGCTTCCGAGTGAATATTCTTTTGGGGACGAGGTGCGCCCGTTGAAGTCGGTTGTCGCTACCACACTGGGAGGTTTCCAGTATGTTTATTTAAGCCCGGAGACCGGGTTGACTACGGTAGAGGATATATCTGATGCCGAATATCTGATGCTGGCCATTACTCCCGAAATGATCGGACAAGAAATTGATATAACCTCTAGTGGAGACGCGGAGTATGCTTTCTATAATATGACAAACTTGGGAGCCGATGATATTGATGCAGTAGATCCTTACGGATGGTCTGAACTATGTTCGGCTGGTAAGCTCAAAGTAGAAAAGACAGATGAAAGCGTGAAAATAACCTTCAGCTTTACGTTGCTTTCGGGTGACAAGTTCAAAGGCTCTTATGAAGGTAGTTACACTGATATAAAGCAAAGTACTACCAATATTTTGACTTTGAATGGAGAAAATACGCGTGACATCAAGGCTACCTTTTATGAAAAGACCAATGAAGGAGTTGCCTTGTATCTCACTCCGTCAGGGATTTCATCTGCTGCAGATCTGAATAATGTAAATACATATTACGTACGTCTTTTTGTTCCGAATACAGGACTGGACGGACAGGAAGTAGATATAACAACTACGAATCTGGCTTTTGAGTTTACTTATTATAATCCGTATGATGAAGAAAGAATCGAAGTTTCTAAAGGACATCTGGAAGACGCGGCAGGTACATTCAGCGTGTCGAAATCGGCGGATAATGAATACTCGTTGACGCTCGACCTCAAATATTTGGGAGATAATAGTCTTAAAATATCGGGCAACTACAACGGTACTTTCAAAGTATATGATACGACGATCCCGAATCAATATCAGTTGGGGGCGGGCGGCACTCCGGTGACTATCCAGTCGGTAGTGGTAGATAAGACGGATGTGGATATTTGCGTTATTTATATTTCCCGGCAGGCAGGTATCACTACCGTAGCCGGAATGTCGGCAGCGGATGCGGTGGTACGTGTGCCGAAGAGCATGATGGAGGGAGCTGTTCACGGATTTTCCGGTAGCGCGGAAAATGCGAAGATATCGATCGCCTACGAAGGAGTCACTTATAATCAGGCTAATACGACGAACGGTCATTTGGCTGCAGGCGGCAATGCTTCTGTGGCTCTTCAAGGGAGTGAAATTGAAATGACATTCAATATTTTCTCTATTGTACAGTACGATAATAGCAGCTTGTCCGGTTACTATAAGGGGGCGACGACCGTAATAGAATAATGATTAAATGAAGTATATTCATGAAGAAAATTTTACTGAAATATTTGAACCTGTTTGCTTTGTCGGGGCTACTGTTGGCTTTCGTCGGATGCAGCGACGATAATGATTCGGTAACTCCCGGACCGGGCGTGGAGGAAGTGCCTTCCATCGGTACTTATTCTTTTCGGGGAGTGGCGAATAATATTGTGTCCGGTGTGGCTTCTGTGGATGGGGACTATTTAACTTGTGTTCTTTCGCCGGAAAAGATGGAGGAAGGAAAGGCTGATACTTATTTTGTTTTTTCTCTTCATTTGTATTGGGAAGGGCAGGTGGTGGATGCTTCTTCGCTCTATCACAACGACCAGTATGTTTTTATCTACGAAGATCCAATTTATTATTACTCGCAGTATAAAAAGGTCACAGGGACGTTTTATGTGCAGCGTAACAGCGAAACGAATGTAACTGTCAAACTGAATCTGCGGCTTCATGACGGTGTCCGTTTTAAAGCGGAGGTCACTGCCGATTTAATGAAACCGTCGGGAGAAGAACCCTCGGAATAAAGCGGCTTCGGGTGATATTCTTGCCCGGTTATGAATTTATCTTTTAGACGCGGATAACGGACGCGGATTTTTAAATAGCTGTGCAGCTTTAAAAATCCGCGTCATCCGTGTCTAAAAAATTACTTGTAGGCTGAAGGGAAATCCTGCTCGGACACTACGATGTCAAATATCCATTTAAATCACTCTATTTTCATTCCTTTCCGTGCCGTATTTGTTTTTTAGGGTTCTCCCAAAAACTTGAAGAATAGTCCAACTTGAGCCGGAGTAAGTAAGATTGCCTTTTCGCTGTAGCCGGTTTGGGCGAGTGCGGCTTGTAATGCCGTATTTTGGGCAATCCAACTGCAGAGGGTGCGGCGTGCCGAGGCAGGCTGTATGTGAGGCAGATAAAGTGTGGCCAGCTGACTTTTGCTGTAAGTCTGTATGCGGGTAGAGTTTGCCGTCTCCGGCATTTCTTTTGGGCTGACGGAGGTTGCTGTTGTTTCTGTTTTCATTGTCGGTACTTTCTATTATTAGTAGGTGTTCATAATTAGTTTATATCATAATTTAGGCACGGATTACTCCTAAAAAAATAGCCATTAATCAGTGACAGGAACTTATCTGTTTCTTTTAAGTTTATCCTGTGTGAATGCGAAGATACGCTTTTTTATGCCAAGTGGTTCTGCTTTGTACAGAAGCCTCTGTTGGCATAGCTTGTGTAGAAATTGTGCCTTTGGGTTGTCTCTTGTGACGAGTTGTCACATTGTGTTCCTGTGCTTTTTTCCTTTCCTATACTTTTGCCTTCGTAATCGGTTACAGATAGAATTTATTCATTTGTTCAATACCCGGAAAAACACCTTCTCTAAAGATAACATACTTCAAGAAACACTGGTAATAAAGTGTTCTCCCAAACAACAGGAAAACAACCATATAACATTGTCATATAGTGAAGAACTTAACGATTTAGATGCTCCTAAAACAAAAACAATCGAACAAGAGGAAATTATAGACTTGTCCTCTAAAGAACAAATAATACATTTACCGAAAAATACTGAGGATGAAAAGTTAATCAGACTTTTCAAATCATGGGATGGCAATTTGAATAAGTATCACATTCAGATTTCAACAGGTCCGGTTGTTGCTTTTCGTTCAAAAGAATTATTGGAAGAAAAATTTGGTGCTAATGTTGCTCCATTATATTGGTTGCACAATGTAACAAAGATGGTAGCAGTTCATCCAATAGATTTAGAAGATAAAAATAAGAAACAGTTTATTCGCATTGATAAAAACGCTATTTCAACATTATTACCTAATAAAAATTATGTTCTTTTACGACGGTTTAGTTCAAAAGATGATAATAGTAGACTGATTGCTGCGCCATATTTTGGAAATGCTGCTATATGTCCCTATGTCGGAATAGAAAATAAATTGAATTATATCTATAGACCTAAAGGACATTTGAATCGCATGGAAGTAATGGGAATAGCGGCATTATTAAATAGTACCCTATTTGATAATTACTTTAGAACATTCAATGGCAATGTTAATGTCAGTGCTACAGAACTGAGAGAAATGCCAATGCCACCACTTATAGTGATTGAGAGCATCGGAAAGGAGCTTATATCTGTAAATGATTTTTCGATAAAAAATGTAAACTATATTGTAAATAAATACTTTAATATTATATGAGTAAAATAATTGAAGCGCAGGAAATATTAGCCCGATTGGGTTTACCCATAGCTCAACAGAATGAAATTTCGGCTTTAACTTTACTTGCGTTGAGTGGAATAAAAGAAGAAGATGAATGGTCTTCTGCTACACGTACAAGTGCAAGAATCAGTAAAGATATTATGGAGTTTGTTAATAATAACTATAAAAAAGAGCAACCTTATGCACCTAATACACGAGAAACGTTTAGGCGACAGGTACTACATCAATTTCTTCAGGCGAGGATTGTAGATTATAATCCTGATGATCCTACTTTGCCTGTCAATAGTCCTAAAGCACACTATAAATTGACAAAGGAGGCTTTTGAAGCTATTAGTGCTTATAATAGTGAAATGTGGGGAGTGAGAATGAAAGAATTTATAGATTCCTTTGGACGATTAACTGATGAATATGAAAAAAAACGCGAAATGGAAATGATACCAGTTATGATTGAAGGGAAAGAATTTAAGTTATCTGCTGGTAAACACAATGAAGTACAAGCAGCAGTTATTAATGATTTTGCACCACGTTTTTCACCTGGCGCAAAAGTCCTCTATATTGGTGATACTGCTAAAAAGAATCTTTATTGTAACAAGGAGCTTTTAGAGCAAATAGGCATTCCTATCACTGAACATAGTAAACTACCTGATATTGTTATTTATGACAGTGAGAAAGAATGGTTGTTTTTGATAGAAGTTGTTACTTCGCATGGACCAGTTTCTCCGAAACGCATTATTGAACTGGAGGACTTTATGAAAGAATGTAAAATCGGCAAAATATATGTTACTGCTTTTCCTAATAGAACAGAATTTAAAAAACATATTGCAGATATTGCATGGGAAACAGAAGTTTGGATATCAGAGAATCCAAATCATATGATTCATTTTAATGGAGATAGATTCATGGGACCGCGATAATTTTCCCAAAACATAGGCTTGATATGAGAAGCAATAAAGATACTTTTTTATTTTGTATAAAAGTTACACCTTTCATCGCACTAATCTGCTGGGGCATTTCTTTTCTATTACCAGATAGCGATGGAGGTTGGTTCGTTTCAATTACGACCAGTTTATTATGTGGCATTATAGTGTCAATGATACTCGCAGCAAAAACATATGTTTGCGAACGTAACAGGCTTACCAAAGAGCTATATAATGCAATAATAGATGTTGTGATAAGAATTTATCCTTTGAAACAATATTCTTCACATTGTTTGATAAAAACTAATATCAATAGTATCTTGCTTTCTCGTGATGCCCCTCAAAGTATTCAAGAGATTCAAAGGCTGATTGATCTAATAGATACGGACTTTGCTAAAATACAAGATATAGAACTTTATACTATTACAAAGAAAGCATCTTTCCGGAATATTTATGGAAATGCATATGCTTCTACTCGTAGAATAATACAAGATACAAAAATCAAAGGACTCACAACTTTAAATTCTTATTATAAATATAGAAATTTGAGGATAAATCCAGATAGAAATGAACAGAATTTTGAAGAAGAAAAACTTGAATTTATAAAATTCCTATCAGGATTTGAAACATATTTAAATAGTGCAATGAGTGATTTGTCTTCCCAACTCCAAATTTTATCTAATCTACTAAAATTAGGAAAAAAGGAAGTATGGGAACATAGAGCAAAAGAGATAGATAATTATTATAGCCAAAAACAAATCTCTCCCGAGCCTATTTATAATAGTATTTTTCAAATAGAAATCATGAAAGGACAAGCTCTTATGTATTGCAATGAAAGCAAGTACGAAGAAGCCCTAAAAATATGTATCCAAATAGAAAATATTTATATACATGAGTTATCAACTATTCAAAAAACGTATATTTATTGGATTGCAGGAATCTCATATATGGAGCTAGGTAAAACTGACGCTGCAATTAACTATATTGAAAGATACAAGTCAATATTCACTAATAGTACTGAAGCATTAGATAAGTTAGGATTGCTATATATAAAAAATAAAATGCCTTTAAAAGCTATTGAATGCTATGAGAATATTGTTCAAATCAACGAGCGATTGTTCTTTTATTGGAAGCAATTAGGTCTTTTGTATTCTGAAGTAGTAGATTATGACAAAGCGATATATTCTTATAAAAAAGCTATAGAGTTTGATTCTATTATCAATGAAACTATCTATTCCAATCTGATTGAATTATTAATTTTTAAAAGAAGGTTCATAGAAGCACAAAAATATTTATCTGAATTAGGTAGAGCATTTCCACATAATTTTAACTATTTGTATCTAAGAACTATATTTGAAATAACAACCACTCCGAAAGGAGGAAATGCAAATAAATTATTCAAACGATTAATAAACTCTTATCAACCACAAGAAATTCCAATATCATGGAAATTCTCCGATGTACAAAACTGGCTAAAAAATGATTCGACAGTGTTCTTGTCAAAGGAACAGAGGAAATCTATAATAGAAATCGTTGATAAACTTGAAAAATGGATGGGATAGTTTGTGTTTGAATGATAATAGATTATAGATTGTTTTATTAATGAGATGTATATTTTTCCGCTCAATTAATTATTGATAAATAATAAAGAGGCAGTATAATGAAGAGAATAGAAGATTTAAAATTCCAAATAGAATCTGGGTGTCGTTTCTGTAATCCACCAGAAAAAGAACGAATATTGATGGAAACAGACAATTTCTACGTGATGGTTTCACTTGGCCCTATTGTAGAAGGATATCTTCTTATTGTTGCGAAAAAGCATATTGGTGCATGTCTTAATATCCCTAAATTTATATTAGATGAATATATATTACTTAAAGAAAAAGTGAGAGAAATATTAGTTACTACTTATGGTTGTTGTTTATTTTATGAGCATGGAAAAATAGGGACTAGTTTAACGATGAATAATAGCCATGAGCATTGTTACCATGCACACCTTCATTGTATTCCTGTATCATGTGAACTTAACAAAATCGTCTGTAATGAAATTTCCGGTCATGTCTATCATGATTATAATGAATGTTATAAAGATATGAATGATAAGAAACAGTATCTATACATAGAAGACACTAAGATTATGACTTATATTCCACAAAATCCTATAAGAAGACAATATTTACGATATAAATTAGCCTCTACATTGGGATATAATGAGCGTTGGGATTGGGTTGATAACCAAAATTGGAATTTGATAGACCAAACCATAAATAAATTAAAGCCAGTTTTCAAATGAAAAAGTTAAAATATTCAGAAATAGATTCTATTATAAAGAAAAGTATAGATACAATGTCTGATTCTATACGAACTGTAGATGAATATACAGGGTGGCATCAACATTTAGGTTCAAATAAAATCGGAATTGTAGCAACATCTATGGCTATAAAATTTTACAAAGAACTGGTAGGTACTTTATGTCCAAGTGAAGATGCTGCCAAATATTTTATCTATAATAAGCAAAATGAAGATGGTGGTTGGCCGTACATATCCAATACAAATGGAGAATCCAATATCGAAGCTACTTGTTGGGCTCTCCAAGCACTTTCTTTATATGATAACGAATATCAAGATTGCATAGAAAAAGGTATCTTATGGTTAATAAAGAAAAACACTAAAAAAGAAATTGATACAGGATGGGGATTCATTGACGATTCCATATCTAGAACATACAATACTTGTTTTGTTTTAAGGACATTGAAGTCTATAAAGAATAATCATATAAACTGTCAAAAAGAAATAGAGTCTGCACTAAAATGGCTCCGAGATACTCAAGATAACAATGGGGCATGGGGGGAAATACAAGGAGGCAGAAGTTCTGTCTTTTTTACTGCATTCGTTATATTAACACTAATAGAATATGATAGAGAGATTGACAAACCACGAATTAAAAAGGCACTTGATTGGCTGGAAACTCGAATTAAAGATATTGGCTTATATGATAATTCATTAGAATGTTATTTAGAGTTGATGGAAGGAAGAGTTAATAATTCCTTAGTACGTATTCCCTTTTTTCATTATGTACTTCCACATATAGTATGTGCTTTTATTAAAGGTGGACGCCATAATAATTCTATAGTATTTAATGGAATGATATTATTAAAAGAACGCTTTATTGATGGTTACTGGAACCACCCATTCGTTGAAAATTCAAACCTAAAACCAATTTGGGCTTTATATGATAGCATACAAGCATTTTGTATGCTACAACAAAGATATGCCCCAACATGGGTTAGTAAAACAAATAACAAAGGTTGCCATTTTTATAGGAAAAACGATGTTAAATATTTCATAGTTCCATTCAAAAAAATGGTTGCAGTCACAACTTTCAATCCTGTACGTTTAATAAGTTGGATTAATAAGAAAATAATAACATTTGGAGGACTTACATTAGTAATAGCAATATCACTAAATTTAATATTATATTTATACCAATTCATACCATATTGTATAAAACAAGAGATTGATGATAGTAAAGATTTTTTTATTTCTATAATCACATCAATTATAGCTTCTATAATAATTTACATTTTTCAGAAAGTTTGGAAATTCTTAAATCCCCCAAATATTTAGTTAATCTTGCAAACACTACAATATTGATTGTTTGTAAATATAAGATGATTTTATCAACTCGATAAGAAAAATCTAAATATAACTGTCAAAGTTTCATAAAGGAGCACTTCGGATTGAGAAGTGCCCCTTTTTAACTTGTAGCTAGAATACAATAACGATACTACTTCCATTGTAGTAATTTGTTCGTTAGAGTTTAAAGCCCTTGTTCTTTTGGCATT
>ENA-OOWX01001029-OOWX01001029.1-human-gut-metagenome-genome-assembly--contig:-NODE-1029-length-14731-cov-7.283456_pt1 | contig 14731 bp, 6 predicted proteins | sample MGYA00241583_ERZ501335 | MGnify/ENA primary metagenome ERZ501335 (study PRJEB25962, sample SAMEA2042731) | human gut metagenome | biome: human gut; feature: human-associated habitat; material: faeces...
ATAGCCCAAAACGGACATATTCGCTACCTCACTACCGGGATGGAAACCGTCGGCAACAGTTTTCAACCGTCCCGTACGTCCCATGCTCGCCAGTTTATCCATATAAGGCGTCTTGGCATATTGCATCAGCGTCTTACCGCCCAATGACTCCACAGGCCAATCCGCCATTCCATCGCCTAATATGATTATATGTTTCATTTTATTAAACATTTGCAATACTCATGATATCCGCAAATACACCTGCCGCCGTTACTCCGGCACCGGCACCGTATCCTTGTATCATCATCGGATATTCTTTATAACGTTCTGTAGTCAGCAGAATAATATTGTTACTACCTTCCAAACCATAGAACGGATGATTTACACCCACTTCCTGCAGGCCGACTGATGCTTTGCCATTCTCCAGTTTAGCAACAAAACGCCAGTGCTTGTTCTCAGCTTCCAGTACCTTACGACGGGCTTCGAAGTCCGCATCCAGGCTCGGCACTTTCTTCCAGAAATCATCCAGCGAACCTTCAAAGAAATCATCGGGCACGAACAGGTTCTTTTCTACATCCGACTGTTCCAGTCTGTAACCGGCTTCACGTGCCAGGATCACCAGTTTACGGATAACGTCCTTGCCACTCAGGTCGATACGCGGGTCCGGTTCGGAGTAACGCTCTTCCTGCGCCATCTTAATGGTCTTGCTGAAAGGAATATCCGCACTGATCTTATTAAAGATATAATTCAGTGTACCACTCAGTACAGCTTCAATCTTCAATATCTTGTCACCGCTATGGATAAGGTCATTGATCGTATTGATAATCGGAAGCCCCGCACCCACATTTGTTTCAAAGAGATACTTCACACCACGCTGACGGGCAATCTGTTTCAGTTCACGGTAATTCTCATATTCCGAAGAAGCGGCAATCTTATTGGCAGCCACTACAGAAACGTTGTGTAACAACAAGTCTTTGTACAAGGAAGCAACTGCCGCACTTGCCGTACAGTCTACAAATACCGAGTTGAAGATATTCATACCGATAATCTCGTCACGCAAAGTTTCCAGCGTGCTCGGTTTGCCCTTCTCTGCCAGTTCTGCACGGAAATCTGTCAGATCAAAGCCTTCACGGCTAAACATAGCCCGGTCAGCATCAGCGATACCCACAATATGTAGCTTCAATCCATTCTCCATCATCAACTTCTGCTGTTGGCAACGGATTTGTTCCACCAGGCTACCGCCTACCGTACCGATACCGCAAATAAAGAGGTTCAGCACCTGGTATTCCGACAGGAAGAATGAATCGTGGATAACGTTCAATGATTTACGCAATGATTTGGAATCCACAACAAATGAGATATTTGTTTCCGAAGCACCCTGAGCACAAGCTATCACATTGATACCGTTACGTCCCAACGTACCGAACAGCTTTCCGGCAATACCCGGCGTATGCTTCATATTTTCACCTACAATAGCTACCGTAGCCAGGTTCTTCTCCGCCTGTATCGGAGAAATCTCACCCATTTCAATCTCTTTGGCAAACTCCTCGTTCAGCACTTCACATGCCAGATCGGCATCCGCATTACGCACACCGATAGAGGTAGAATTCTCCGAAGATGCCTGAGATACAAGGAACACACTGATACCATTCTTTGCCAGTGCCTTAAAGATGCGGTAGTTCACACCAATCACACCTACCATACCCAAACCCTGCACAGTAATCAGACTGGTATCATTGATAGAAGAAATACCCTTAATCGCTTTCGTACGCGGATCAGATACTTCCTGTCTGATAATCGTTCCCGTTCCTTCGGGATTGAATGTATTCTTTATTAAAATAGGAATATTCTTGTGGCAAACCGGATAAATAGTCGGCGGATATACTACCTTGGCACCGAAGTTACAAAGCTCCGTTGCCTCTACATAACTCAGTTCGTTAATGGTATAAGCGGTAGAAATCACACGCGGATCTGCAGTCATGAAACCATCCACATCCGTCCAGATTTCCAATTGGTCGGCATCCAATGCCGCCGCAATAACCGAAGCTGTATAATCGGAACCACCACGACCCAGGTTCGTAACATCTCCCGTCACCTTATCAGTAGAGATGAAACCCGGAACCAACGCACGCTTCGGCAAAGTGCTGAATGTTTCACGAATCAATTCATTCGTCAACTCGGTATCCAATACATACTTGGAGTGCTTCTTTTCAGTTTTGATGAACTTGCGTGAATCAAACCATTCGGCTCCTGTCAACTCTGCAACGATAATGGATGATAAACGCTCGCCATAGCTGACAATCGTATCGGAGGTCTTTTGCGAAAGGTCCTTTATCAGATAAATACCCTGGAAAATATCTTTCAGTTCATTGAGCAATTCACCGATCTGGCGTTGCAGTTCCACTTGCCCCTCACCAGCAGGAATCACTTCTTTAATCATTTCCACATGGCGGTAAACAATTTCGCGAAACTCATTTTCGTAAGCAGCATCACCGGCAGCCGCCATTTTCGACGTGTTTATCAGCTTGTCTGTGATGCCCCCCAGCGCGGAAACCACCACAATTACCGGTTCTTCTACTGCTTCTACAATTCTCTTTACGCTCAAAATACTGTTCGCGGAACCTACGGACGTTCCGCCGAATTTTATTACTTTCATATCCTTTATTACTATTGATAAGGTTGATACAATGTGTCGGAAACAGGACGTATATACCTGTATTGACTTGAATTAAATAAGAAAAACTGCTGAAAAATAGTGTAACACGTAGAAACACAAATACTATCCATTAACCCCTAAGGGTCATGGTCATGCACATGGATGTGACTGTATGTTGATAGTACTTGTTCATACTCTCTGTTTCTTTCATTATTGATAAGTGTCGCAAAAGTAATAATAAAAACATTCAATCTATCACATTTTGTGGTTTTTTTGTAATAAAAATATAGAAAGGCCTCAAAAGAGGCAGAAATATGCAAAAGAGCGAAGTGTCATTTTCACACATAACCATACAATATTCCACTATCAGCGGCACAGTTTTATAACATTTTGATATTAAATCCAAGATATATCATTATATTTGCACTAAATTATCGTAAGAGAATGCATATGAGTCCAAATATAACTTCCATTTTGCTAATCTATACCGGTGGAACCATCGGAATGATAAAAAACCCCGAAACGGGTGCTTTAGAGAATTTCAATCTCGAGCAGCTGAAAAAACACGTACCGGAGCTGCAAAATTTCACATTCCATATCGATACTTACCAGTTCGATCCTCCGATGGACTCTTCGGATATGGACCCGGAAGCTTGGCGCAAACTGGTACATATCATTAGTGACCATTACGATAGATACACAGGTTTTGTAATTCTGCACGGCACGGATACGATGGCATATACCGCATCTGCCCTTAGCTTTATGTTAGAAGGGTTGAGCAAACCTGTCATCCTCACCGGCTCACAACTCCCTATCGGAGTACTCCGCACGGACGGAAAAGAAAACCTTCTTACCAGTCTTGAAATAGCCAGTGCACGTGATGCAAAAGGCAATCCGCTTGTACCCGAAGTCTGCATCTTTTTTGAGAATCACCTGATGCGCGGCAATCGTACCATCAAGATGAATGCAGAGAACTTCAATGCATTCCGTTCATTCAACTATCCCGTATTGGCAGAAGCAGGTATTCATATTAAATATAATAATGTGCAAATCCGCTTTAAGGAAGTTGAACGGGAACTGAAGCCACATTATCTATTAGATACCAATGTTGCTGTCCTAAAACTCTTTCCGGGTATTCAGGAGAATGTAGTATCAAGTATATTGAGCATTGAGGGATTGAAAGCTGTCGTGCTCGAAACTTACGGTTCGGGAAATGCTCCCCGCAAGGAGTGGTTCATACGCCGTTTGCGGAATGCTTGCGAGCAAGGGATAGTCATCGTCAACGTCACCCAGTGTAGTGCCGGAACCGTAGAGATGGAACGTTATGAAACGGGCTATCAATTAATGCAGGCGGGAGTAGTTTGCGGATATGATAGTACAACGGAGTCTGCCGTTACTAAACTGATGTTTCTACTGGGCCACGGTTATACGCCTGATGAGGTACGAAAAAGAATGCGTACTCCGATGGCAGGAGAAATTACCACCTAAATACGCCTCATAATCAGTTTGTCTAAATAACACATAAGGGTCGCCTATCAGTATTCCTGATAAGCGTCCCTTATACTACAATGTATCAATTCAAGTACTATTATCCCTCCGTCAATTTATATTCTATAACTGTTATTGAATACTTCTTCAAAGTTATATCTTTATCTTTCACATCTCTTTGTTGCCACACAGGAGCCAAATCCTTATCATCCTTACCGAAATATTCCCAGCATTGAACTACTTTAGCATCAACCTTACCGGGAATAACAATATTCACACTCTCTTCCCTGTCGCCTTTATTAATAAGGTACACAAACAATTGATCCTTTTGTGAAGAATAACTCGCATAAGATATAATATACCCTTTTGATTCGGACTTTATCATTTTATCGCCCATAAACCTATTCCAGATCAGCAATGAATACCCTGTAGGATTGATATTCCCATTTGAATCAATAGCATCGTGATCTGTCTGAGGCAGTTTTTCATTTCCCGGCCAACGGGTATTCCAAAAACATGAAAACTCTATCTGTGGCTCCAACAACAATTGCCCCGTCATGTCAAAATTAACAATAGCATGCCCCATATCATTAGTTCCTTGCCAGAGTTTTGCCCAATCAATCGTTCCATATTCGGCTACTATCAATTTCCATTTAGCAAGTTGTTCCGGCGTAGCATATTTATTCATGGCATTAAGAGCGGTTTGTGCAGGCCATATCAGGCATCGGGTCGTATCTTTATAACTTTCATATCCTGAGTTAAAATCAAACACCCCATAATTACTTACACATAAACGGTCGATATAATCTCCGGCTTTAGTGATAACTGTTTTAAAGAACTCATCACTATCTCCATTAGGTACGATAAGAATGGAAGGATCCACTGTCTTCATTGCCTTCGAAAAGTCTATTACATCCTGAGCATATATCTCTGCCGTAGAATTCTCATTGTTCTTATTCCAGCTTTCGTTTCCTATCATCCAGTAGCGAACATTATATTTCTTCTTAATATTAGCGTACCTCACCCACTCTACAGCATGATTCAGCAGTTCCTGACGAGTTGAAACTCTTTCACCTTCCGCTATCTTATCCAGATAACGATCTGCCGCAACTACCAATACGGGTTCCGCTCCTACTTCCCGGCAGATATGTATAAATTCATCAAAATCCAATGGATCATAAACAAAGTTCCCATCTTTAAACATACCGGGATAATTATCCAGACCGGCAGTTCTGCACAGCGTAGGATGTGATGTTTCATAAGGAGATACGCTAAAGAAATAAAAATCAGACTTCTCACCTCCCGGATACCGAAGATATTTGGTCCCCAATTTCTTTACCGCTCCTGCAACATTCGTTTCAGCCTCCGGGAAACGACCTCCATCCATTAGAAAATTCAAATTAACACCCACCGGATGATTGGAAACATCACTTATGATGCTATCCGGAAAAACCGTGATAGGCAAAACATTACTCACCTTTTGTCCACAACTGTTCAATAAGCATGCAGTACCGGCCAAAATCATTAATAAAATCTTTCTCATAACACTTCTACTCCGTTTTAGTGACGTCATATCTTTCAGGTAGCATACCAGACAGAATCTCTTTTAGCCGAAGTATGTCTATCTTTTCAGGAAGAATATATTCCGTTTTCTCATATCTCGCTTTCGTATCTTCAGATACCCGAGGTTGAGATATTCTTTGTCGTTCAGCAGCTTCCGACCAATAACAATTACCTTTATAAATCGCCATATTTTTCGTCTCATCACCTTGCAGGTGTTTTATCCCCTCATTAGTCAGAACAAATACATTATCCGAGAATTCTAATCCAGAAGAAAATCCGGTATTAAATGAAATAGAATGTCCCTGATTACTGATAATCAAATTATCATGCACCTTGGTATTACATAAGGGGAGCTCTTTATTATACGGATCACACCATACGTAAATACCTGCATGAGAATTTTTAATCCCATCATTTACACTCACATTATACCGTATTATATTATTATTCCATTCAGTTGCACCGGCAAACTGAAACAAGCCATACCCGGCACCTTCATTATTCATAGCCAGATTGTATTGCATTAATGAATTGGTTATTCCACCGTCAAAGTCAAATCCTCCTCCATCCAAGCCTGTGGGAGAAGTCTTATTGTTGTGAGAGAAACAATATTGAATAGTCAGCCTGTCAGATTCATATCCCCAGATACCTACCGGTCCATTTCCGGATCTCGGCATATCCCATCCGTTATTCATTGCCTCACAATACTCTATCATCGCACAGGTTGCATGTCCCACCAATATTCCACTTCCACTATGATTATCAGAAACAGTAGGATTACCCGCATTATTTTCTGCAACACAATAACCGATATAGATATTCCGTACAGATTTGGTATTCCACTCACCGGTCACTTCAATTCCATTCGAACCATTATCATGCACATACGAATGTGTTATTCGAACATCGCCACCGCCATTAACACCTATACCGTTCACTTGAAAACCATAAGCTTCCACTTCTTCGATTTCGATAAATCTGGAATTTATAACTTCAATACCTGTTCCTGTATTCCCGTTTTTACGCCCGGAGCCTTTCACCACTACATTCTTCACATGAATATTCTCGCAGTCATCTATAACAACAGCAGAAGTATGAGCAGAATAAATTTGTGAGATTCCTGCCCCATAAGAAGTGATAATAAGCGGATTATCCGGTGTGCCCTTCACTCCCTTAAGATGAATGTTTCCATTCAATATCTGATTACCTGCCAAATGAATACAATCCCCCGGCAGAAACTTAACATCTTCCAGAGCATCCAGACTCTTAAATGGGAACTCCATGCTACCGTTCGCAACTTTTCCACCACTGAAAGAATCCACATAGAAATTCCGTGTATTGCCGGCCCAGCCAACCATACTGACACATAACAATATTGGCAATAATAATCTATGCATAAACACAATCTTTAATAAGCCATACTAACCTATATTAATTGGCACCGATAACGTCAAGTACTTTCAACTCTTTCCCATTAATAGGTATAGTTTTATCCTTCAAAAAATCAAGAAGAATATCCCAGTTCTTATCTTCCGCATTATACCAAAGTGATTTATTGAAAATTCCTTCCTGCTTTTCAAATCCGGCAGCAGGAATTTGCAGACTTCCTACAAATTTATTTCCTGAATATTTATTATCAGCGGACTTCTCTTCTTTTACAGCCACAGTCATTTCAGGAGCATAGATATAATTATTCTCAAATACATCGCCTTTCCCATAAGATGAATCGTGCTCTGTAAAGTGGAAAAGTGTGCGGTCTATCTGAGGTTCCGGTTTAGGGAACAGATAAAACAGGTTATTCTCAACCAATGTATTTTGTGTATATCCGGTAAAATGCATGACAGGACTAAAATAAGTATCCTTATGACTGGCACTTGTCAGATAATTACGTAGCCCATCGTTTATGCTTACATTATAGCGCACCTTGGTTTCAATATTCCCATTCACACACCAATCTTCCGGCCAGCCGTTTGTACCAATTACCAACATAAAGCCGCCATCATTATTATAACTCAGATTATACTGGAATACCGAATTCCGACATCCCCAGTCCGAATCATAAGCATACCCGTCTACAATAGATTTATGATCACTTACGACATTAAACTGTACCAATGTATTATCACTGCACCAAGGCCATATTCCATCGCAAGCTTCAGATTCGGGTAACGTTTTCGGGCAATTCTTCATCACGTTATACTCTATCAATCCACCATCGCAACCAGCCAGTACAATACCGTCACCCGGCACTCCATCCAATACATTCCTCCTGATGACCACTCCCAAATTAGGATTCCATTGTTTCCTGATCCAGTAACCCTTAAACTTAATTCCATCCCTTTGGCAGTCTTTCAGATAGCAATTCTCAATAGTCATTCCAACAAATCGATTCAGAATACTGTCATTATCCCGGCCATTCTGAATACAAATTCCGATACCGCCACCTTTTTCTATCACCGTACTTCCATATACATCATGCACATACAAGTCATCAATGACCATATTATGTGATTCTCCAAACTTATCCAATTCAATCCATAGCCCCAGCAAACCGGCTTTCGGGGCATCACCTCTATTAGAAATCTCCAGATCACGTATTACCAGATTTTCCGAATTAAAGATATGTACAGCAGCCGTATCCACACCATTTCCTTTCACATGTGGCTTTGCCATTCCGCCATATTTTCCCAATACAACGGGATTATTTTCTTCTCCACGACACGAAAGAAAGAGCTTTTCCGTAAATACAGTACCAGATTTCAATAAAACACTATCTCCTCCTTTCAACGTTAATTCCTTAAGCTTAGCCAAAGATTTGAAAGGGGTTTGAACAGACGTTCCACTATTGGCATCATTACCATTTGCAGAGTCAAAATAGTAATTCGTATGGGTCACTTGTGAAGAACAGGAAGCCAATAATACAACCAAGCCTCCACAAAGCATTTTCATTCTATTTTTCATATTCATTCTATTTTTCATTTTTGAACTTCAGTTCTCCGTATGACAGTTTGCCAATTCGCAGTCCTCAAATTCTTGTTTTAGTTCATTACTCTATCTTTTGTAAACATTCAAAATCAAATTCAATCTTTTTCACATCAGCCTGCTCATCAGTTCCGTTTGCCGGTAAGTCAAAAAAGATTTTCTCGTCTTTATCCAGTTTATAAATCACAAGCGTCAACTCTTTCCCCTCTACAGAATGTTCCTGTCGGTTCAAACCTACTGTCCAGGTGGCATGACTGTTATAATCATCATCTGAAAGCATATATCCGTTATAGATTTCCGCCTTATCACCGGAATAGTTGATACGCATATAAATGTTATTCAAATTCTCCAATGCATCTGTCGGCACTTGTATCCTCCACTCTTTGAATGTATTATAAGCAATACCTTCGGCATATCCCGGTTTATCTACTACCACCGGAGCCACCGGTTGCGGAAACACCCGTGTGAGTGAAGGGTTGGAATAATAGTCCGTCGTCAACCAAGAAGAGTCGGTACTAAATTCAATCCTGTCATAATTATAGTATTCCACAATGACACGTGCAGCAAATTGCTTCTTCCCCTCAACAAATGGAAAACTTGCAAACAACAGATTCACACCTTTTCTGGCATATCCTGTAAGGTCTATTTCATTTAACTGGTTTGGTTTTACTTCCTGATTTACCCAAGTATCATTCAGATTGAGTATACATTTCGACTCCGGGTACATAAACAAAGTGACTTTCTTAATCTCTGAAGGATTATCCAGATTGAATTCCTTAAAGAAGAAACGACGATAACGCTGCTGATAAGGTTCAATCCCATGAAAGTTTGCTGTTTCCAACCATTTAGCCTCTTCCAGAATGCCCTTAGACTGAATACGAATATCCATTTGCGGCTGATTGAAAATAACCGCTTTCTGTTCAAATCCCGGATTCATACCCGTTTTCAACTTATAATAAGCAGCCTTCTTATCAGTAGAGAAAATATAAACATCTCCAAGTGAACTGTATAAATCCGCATCAGAGATATAGCATACTTTCTTCCCATCTTGTTCCAATAACCAACAGTTATCAGCCTCTTTTTCAGTCAGAATGACAACATACTTTTCTTCTCCATTCTGCAATTGTACTTTAAGCACACAATCTTTTCCCGGATTAAGTCCGCTAACAACCCAACTATCACTTTCTTCCTTTATCTTAGCCCGGTTTACCTCCACTCCTTTCACAGTCGATTTATCAAAAGATAGCTCCACTGGAATTTGTCTGTTCTGGAAAAACAGATAGCAATTATCAATACTTCCCATCAATTGTGCCGTGGCATAATTCAGGCGCATAGCGCCAAGTTCCACATTCAAGGGCCAGATAAAGACCGTACTATCCTGCATTTCAATACCTTTCTGAGGAAAACGAAGCGTTTTATCTTTCAGTTTCACCTCAAACTTCACACTCTTCTGTATCTTCTTCGGATGATAACGGGAATAATTGATTCCAAACATATAGCCGGTTTCATTATTAGAGCGTACAGCCACCTGTAACCCATCTTCTTCCCACTTCGGGATAACAGGCATCATGGGAGCCAGGTCTTTTTCATACTCATTGACAAAGTAATGCAGTTTTTTCACCTTCTTATAAGATTCCGCTATTTCTCCTGATTCGCGGATAGCAGCCTGAAAATCATAAGATTTCACCGGTAAGCGGCTCCAATACCCAGTTTTCAATTGCTCTTCCTCAGTAGACCATAGTTTACCCGTAAACTGAGTGGCACCGGCAAAAATATAATATCCCAGCAGGTTAGACCCTGAACCAAGTTTGGCTATCATCATACCCAACCCGTCTAAAGGATCGATGCTGAGTCGCCTGTGATAGGTATTTTGTACACCCACTCCCATTTCACAAGTAAAGAAGGGATATTCTTCATACGTCATATACACATCTTGCCGCTTTATCTGATCGTTACCTATATTCTCATTATCACGGAACGAATCGAACAGGAAGTTGCCCGGCTGGTATTCTTTTCCCACATGTTCCACCCATGGAGCATCTGCATATCCTCCCCATAAAGGAATTACCTCAAAAGGAGGAACAGAACCGTCTCCCCAGCCCGTAACTGTATACATCGGGACATCAATGCCATTTTCCAGAGCCGTATCTTTCAGCCATTGGATATGTGGTTCACCCTCCTTTCCATACCAATATTCATTTTCCAACTGGATGCCTATGATATTCCCGCCATCTTTATAGTAAAGCCCTTTCAACTGGTTAGCTATTTGGGCAAAATAACGTTTTACATAATTCTGATAAACCACATCATTTGAGCGGTCTTTCAGATATTTTTTTTGTAAGATCCAGTCGGGTGTCCCGCCATTACGCGCTTCTCCATGCGACCAGGGTCCCAGTCTCGGAACTACAAACAATCCATGCTTCCGGCATAACTTAATAAAGCTGCGCAAATCCTTCTCATTCTCCCACTCAAACTGACCTTCTATCTCTTCGTGATGATTCCAGAACAAATAAGTAGAGATAATATTGATACCGCAAGCTTTCATTTTCAAGATACGGTCTTCCCACAAATCCTTACGGATACGCGAGAAATGCAACTCTCCCATAACGGGTAAGATTGGCTTCCCGCCCATAGTCATATATAGACTATTAACTTCTATTGCTTTCTCCTTAGGCCCCGGATTTCCCATCTTCAGATGACCGCACGAAGGTGTCTCCATGACGTCCGAAGCATCCAGCCTATAAACTTTCTGTGCTGATAAGTTCGTAAACAGGCAAAAACCGATAAATAAACAGGCTATTTTTTTCATTTGTATTCTATCATTAGGTTAATAAACCGCTTCCATTGTCTGAGTGCTCCACTGATCCGCCCAGCGAATAAGTGGTCTGTCTCCATCGAACTCAATCGGCAACCAGACATACCGTGAATTTATTAAATCCGTTTTATTCCACCTGTCAAACATAGCGATAAATTGATCCTGCATCCCTTCAATGGGGAGTACGTAGGTACTTTGGGCATAAAATGTCTTATCGGCATCACGCCCCAGACAGGGGTTATCTTTCAGTTCCCAAACTCCCATCATTGAATCGGATACGGCCCATTTGGCTTTATTCGGATCCCAACCGGTGCAACCGGATGAGAGCATATAATAATAACCGTTTCGTTTAAAGACCGCAGGAGCTTCCCGGGATTGTCCGATAAATCTCCGGACATAAGTTCCTGAAGGTTTTGTATAATCATCAGTCAGCAAACTGATATATAAGGTACTGTTCCATTCTGACGAGCAGATATGATAAGCCTTTCCATCATCATCCTTGAAGATAGTCTGATCACGGCTATCTGCCCCATTCGGTTTAAAAGACCCCAAATAAGTGAAAGCTCCTGTCGGCGAGTCGCAGACCGCTACCCCGGCATGTGCCTTTTCATAATCAGGGCTTTCAATATGCATCCACATCACAAACTTACCGGTTTTCTCATTATAGATAACCTTCGGACGCTCTATCACTTGCGAAGGGTGAAGATCTGAAGTCGGATCATCATCTACCGTAGGCAGAACCTTACCCTCAAATTTCCAGTCTGTCAGATTCTTGGATGAATAGCAAGCCACCCCCCCGGCTTCAGCCCGCCAGCACTCCCAGGTTTTAACCCAGTCCAGGCGATAGGTGGAATCACCTTTAAATTCACCATACCAATAATAAGTACCTTCATGGTAGAGAATACCTCCTCCATGTGCATTTATCGGATTTCCATCCATATCTTTCCAGATACTGCCGGGAGTCACGATATCTTTTCCCTCTTGCTTAGCCGACATCCGATCCACCGTTCTGATTGTAATCGATGCTCCTTTCATCCCCTCTGCTGAAACATTCAAGGTTATCTCACCCACATTTCCATCCGGTTGCAATATAGCCATTGCTTTACCTTTAAAAGTTTTAGGTGATAAGGAGCGGAAACTTTCCATATCTGTAGGACATGCATTTCCTGATCCCCTGATAATACCATTCCCCACAACACTTAAAGTCACTTTCATATCAGCATCAGGTACTATCCTGCCTTCTTTATCAATCAATTCAACAGTAACATAAGCCAGATCGTCCCTATCCGCTTTAATCACCTTGCGGTCTGCGATTAAACGTATCTGTACCGGAGCACCTGTGGTTCTTAAAATAGCGCATGAAGATTCACTGCTGTCATAGGTAGCCACTGCTTTCAATTCACCCGGCTGATAGTTGACCATGAACGTAGCCGTATAGTCTTTCTTTGAAACTTCTTGCTCACCCAGCAATTCATTATTAAGATAGAGCCTTACCTTAGGTGCACGACTATAAACATTTACTTTTACCGGTTTGCCTTCCAGCCCTTTCCAGTTCCAGCTAAGAGATTCGTTCTTCCACCCCCAATAGCTCACATCTTCTGTTTTCCCGACAGCCGGCAAAGGCTGTACAGCCATTGTTATTTCCCTTTCCTTCCAGATAATATCCCGGTAATAGGACTGTGGTTTCTTCTCTCCACAGATATCAATATCTCCACACCAGGCGTTATACCAGGGCCAACCCATAAACTGTGGATTCTTCTCGCCTTTACTCAGTTCCAGTGTATGCCCTATTCCCGCTTCACCCAGATAATCAAGGGCAGTCCATACAAAATCACCAATGATATACGGATGTTTTTCCACCAGGTTCCAGTTTACAGCCGCTTCCTGCGCAACAGTCTCACTACCATATATGATACGTAAGGGATCTTTCTGATGATCATTTTCATATTCGTACCACATATAATTGTATCCTGTCACATCCAGATGTTGCATGGCTTTTGCAGCATCTTCCTTCCACTTCAGCTGCGGATTATCCCAATAATCGTTGATAGCAGCAGTTACCGGACGTGAAGGATCCAATTTCTTCACTATATTCCTTAATCTTTCAGCAATCTCTATACCGGCATCATCCGAACGTTCCTGAATTTCATTTCCGATACTCCACATGATGACAGACGGATGATTCCGGTCTCTCAGCACCATTGCCGAAATATCTTTTTCGTTCCATTCATCGAAGAAACGATGATAGTCTTGAGGATTCTTTTCTTTTTGCCAATGATCAAAAGCCTCATCAATCACCAACATACCTTGTTCATCGCAAGCTCGGAGAAAAGCTTCTGCCGGAGGATTATGGGCACATCTGACTGCATTATATCCATTTGCCTTCAACAATTCTATTTTACGCGCCTCCGCCCTATCCAACGAAGCCGCCCCCAACAAACCATTATCATGGTGTACACAGCCACCTTTCAGTTTCAGAGGCAAATTATTCAACTTAAATCCTTCCTTCGCACTGAAGGATATAGTACGGATGCCAAAAGGAACAGATATTTGATCCAACACTTCATGCCCGGAACGAATTAAAATTTTCGCTTCATACAAATGCGGAGTATCAACCGACCATAGCTTTGCCTGTTTCACCGGCAAAGAGAAAGCAACTGTCTGCTTACCAGCTGCGTCAACACTCACTGTCTGCTCTTTCATTCCTACCTCTTCACCATCAGGAGAAATAATCGTAACCATCATATTTACTCCTACCTTCTCCGCCTTTTCATTAAGCACATCCGCCTCTATAGCCAATGTAGCCTCATCACCAGCCATCTTTGCAGTACGTACGGCAACCGCCCATTCATCCAAATGGACAGAATCGGTCTTTATGAACCATACATGCCGGTAGATACCTGAACCGGCATACCAACGGGAATTTTTCCCCTCATTCGTTACCTTCACCGCAATGGTATTCACTTCACCTGCCGGATGACAATATGAAGTAATATCACATTTGAAGGACGAATATCCATACGCATTGAAATTCACTTTTTGTCCGTTCACCCATACTTCGGACTGCGCATAAACTCCTTCAAAATAAAGAGAATGAAGTTTATGAGCATCTTTACGGTCAATAGTAAATGATTTTCTATACCAGCCTTCACCACCTACGGTTTGTCCGGTAGCAAAACCTCCGGCACTTTCTTTGGAGAAAGGGCCTACCGATAAGCCATCCGAACCGGAAAGAGGCTCTACACTCC
>ENA-OOWX01001045-OOWX01001045.1-human-gut-metagenome-genome-assembly--contig:-NODE-1045-length-14538-cov-5.938272_pt1 | contig 14538 bp, 16 predicted proteins | sample MGYA00241583_ERZ501335 | MGnify/ENA primary metagenome ERZ501335 (study PRJEB25962, sample SAMEA2042731) | human gut metagenome | biome: human gut; feature: human-associated habitat; material: faeces...
CAATGGCAGCCCGGCGGCAATGAACCAGCGGCATAAAAGGGAATAGCTGATACTCTGCACACAAACGCAAGTTTCCCCGTCGTCCAGCAGCAGACAATTCCCGCAATCGTTGTTTGCACAAGCGGCGCGGGTCATTTTCTTTACGGCGCGGTATTGCTTTTCATCAAGCCTTATCATTTTCGGTTCTGCTCGACGCGGAAGTTTACATACTTGCCGCCTGTGTCGGCAAGCAGCACAACTCCGTCAAAGGTCTTTCCCGTCTTGGTCGAGTACATACCTTTGATTTTTACCTTTCCGTCTTTCAAAAGGGCGGCGGCAATCGCCTTTGTGAAAGCCTTTTTGCGCTGCTCAAAAAAGCGGTCATTCTTCCACATCACAAAGCTGCAAGCCCTGTCGGAGCAGTAAAAGTTTTTCTTGCCCTCGTAAACCGCCGCGCCGCAACGGGGGCAAGTGCCGATTGCTTCCCGCTGCGGGGTAAACAGCTTCGCTTTATCCTCGGAAATCGCGGAATAGGTCTTGACAAGCCCCGCTGTCATTTCCTCAATCCCGCGCATGAAGTCGGCGGGGCTGTCGCTGCCCTTTGCAATCCCGGTAAGGCGCGTTTCCCATTCTGCCGTAAGCTGCGGGGACGTAAGGACTTCGGGCAGGATAGCGGCAAGGTTATACCCGTCCTTTGTGGGGATTAGCTTTTTGCCCTTGCGCTCGGCAAAGCCCGCGCTAATGAGTTTTTCAATGATACCCGCCCGCGTCGCGGTGGTGCCTAACCCTTTGCGCTCCGCGTCCTCCGGCGTGTCCTCCTTTCCCGCACTCTCCATAGCCGAAAGTAACGTATCTTCGGTAAATGCCTTTGGGGGCTGCGTGTAACGTTCGGAGATCTCCGCTGCCGGATTGTCAAAGGTCTGCCCCTCGGCAAGCGGGGGTAAAACCGCTTCCGGCTCTGCGTCCTCGTCCTGTTCCCCGGACGCGGCGCGGGATAGTCTTTCAATCTCGCGCCAACCCTCGCAAAGCGTCGTCCTGCCCTTTGCGGTAAAGGTATAGCCGCCGCAAGTGAAAACCGCCGTAACCGCTTCATACTCATAGGGCGCGGCAACGGCGCAAAGCAGTTTTGCGCACACAAGGGTCATTAGCTTTTTCTCACTTTCGGCAAGGGAAGAAAAGCCCGTTTTCACAAACTCCGCTGTCGGCAAAATGGCGTGATGGTCGGTTACTTTGCTGTTGTCGCAAATCCTCGCAAGGTCGGCTTGCAGCTTCACGCCCTGCATAAAGGGGAGAGCAGCGCAAAGGCCGGTGATAAGTTCCTTTGTGCTGCCCTCCATATCGGAAGTGATATATTTGCTGTCGGTGCGGGGATAGGTCAAAAGCCGTTTTTCATAAAGGGCTTGCGCATAGTCAAGGGTCTGTTTCGCCGTAAACCCATAAGCGGTAACAGAAAAGCCGCACATGATAACCAGTGCGGCAAGCAATACGGTAAACTTTCGGATTATCTTTTTATTCTTCATTGTCGTTGTCCTCCTGTTCGGCGGGGTAAGTGGCTTCCGGCTGCGGCAAGGTGATTTCGCCGCTGGCGTAAGCGGAGAGGAACGCGGCAAGCTGCGTCCCGTCAAGGTGTACCGCCTTTACCATTTGCACGATCTGCGCGTTTTCTTCCTCGACTTTCTGCGCTTCAAGGTCTTTCAGCTTCTTTTGCTGTTCAAGGATTTTTGCCCTCGTTTTCTCAATATCCCTTTCGATACGGTCAAGTTTCGTGTTCGCCATAGTCATTTACTCCTTTCCAAACTGTTCTTTCCATGAATAGCTGCGCCCCAATCCCTTAACGGTTTTAAGATAGGGCATAGCGTTTTCTTCCAAAGTCGCCGCCCGGTTAAATAGATCGGGATGGCGTGCATTCGGCTTTTTGAAGGAATCAAGTATGTCCTTCCGATTTTGCACCCCAATAAGAAGAGGCTTGCGTTGATTATGTGCCCGGAAGAGGACAGTGCATCTGTTGAATGGGCAAGACAGAAGGACGAAAACTGGGTGAATAAGGATATTACATCATTGGAATTTGTGGAAAATATCTTCAGGCTCATGAACTGGAATCGGGAATGCCGTTATAAAGTGCTTGGACGGGTGGCTAATTCAGATCAGGGTCTTTGTATGTTGTTTGATTTGGAAGAAGCAATCATGTTCACCCCGAAGCCACAGGAATATACAGATCCGCTTACTGGTGAAATGAAGAAAAAGCAGATGAAATTCTTCCCGGATGCCTATAAGAACCGTATCGGAAAATCTTATAATGACTATATTGCAGACCATCAGATGAACATGTTTGAAGACTTCATTGGGTATCAGAGTTCTACTGTATTGGATGAGCCCGAACGGGAAGCAGGCACTACTTCAATACCGATTCCGCAACGTGAAGAATCTGAAAATATACCTTTGCCAGATTTACCGGGACAGCTTGAAAACGTACAACAATCGGGCAATGAGATTGCTAAGAGAGGAATGCCGACTTGAATTCTGGGCGAGTTATGAACCTGCGAGTGACAATTCCGGCGGAAAGCCGGAGAATGAATGTTGGGAAAGATGTTATCCGTATTCTTGGAAGTCCGGCCTATATCTGCGTTTTGCAGAGGAAAGATCGGAAGTCTATTGCAATCACGCCGTGTGCTGCGGAGCATCCCATGTCCTTTAAGGTCCCGGACAGGCTGCTGACCGATGGGCAGTGTCGGATGATGATTAACGGAATACAGTTCATTCAGGTGTTGCTGGAAGCAAATGGTCTGGCGGCAGGAAAAGACCATCAGTTTAAAGGACGGTATGATGCCGAGAAAAATGCAGTTATCATTTCGCTTGAAAAAGATGAACAAGGTGCCCTCTCGCCTCAAAAGTGTACAACTTGACATCACGTCCATTTGGTCGTATAATACGTCCAAATGGACGTGATGAAGGGAGCTAATACTATGAGTGCCGGAATTTTAGATGGCTTTCAAACGATAATTCCAACGGCAGCGGCTGTCTTATCGGAAAAACGACAAATATTAAGGCTGACGCAACAAGAGGTTGCTAATCGCGCAAAAATAACATTACGTCAATATCAAAGGCTGGAATCTGGGGAAAGAAACATTTTGACTTCTTCTTTTGGCTTGGCATGTCGAGTAATTGAAGCTCTTGATATGGATGTTTCTAAATTCTATCATGGTGACTATTACCTTGAAGAAGAAGTGAAGACAATGAGAGGCAAAGGGATTGCCAGCAGAAAAAAGTCATCGATTTAAAGGACGGCATGATGCCAAGAAAGAGCAATATGGACAAATCTATGTTGAAAAGTTTACATCTGCCAGCTTGATATGCAAGGCGTTTTATGGTAAGATGAAAGCATAATAGGGAGATTATGAAGCTCGGAGAGAGGCGGTGAGGCCGATGGGAGATAACAGGATGGTTAGTTTCTCACTGGGAGGAATGGCCTTTGAATACGATGATAATAAAAATCAGATAAATATTAAAAAACACGGAATTTCATTTAAGAGTGCAGCGCGTATCTTCTTTGACTATGACCGAATCGAGTTTTATGATGAGGATCATAGCTATGACGAAGATCGATATAACACCATAGGCGATACTTCTGCTGGACGGATTTCTCAAAAAGCAGAGGGTGCATTGATTGGCAATATAGACCAGTTCATCGGAAAGGTGAATGAAATACTATTTGTTGTATATACTGAACGAGTAAGAATTGAAGAAAGCGGTACAAAAACAGATGTGACAAGATTGATTTCGGCACGAATGGCTACCGAATTTGAAAGGGGGCTTTATTATGGTAAAAACGAGTGAAATGTCTATGGAACTGAAACAGGAACTTGCATTTACAAAAGAAGAACTCGCAGAACTGGAAGCGGCAAAGAAAATGCCAATCACGTTTGATGCGGATTGCCCTGAAACCACACCTGAGCGGGCGGTTAAATTTAGAAGAGTTAATCCGCCGCGTAACAGAATGGATGCCCATGGAGCATAATCATAATCAAGAAAAGAACGTATAGAGCGCAAGTAAGCCCTACAAGGCTCAGATCGGTTCGGAACCGACTGAAACCCTTGTAGGGCTTATTTTTTTGTAAATTTTTTTGTTCCTTGCTTGACAACCGCATATGGGCAACCAGAGAAAAGCCTGATTTCATGCGGGTTTACGCGGCTTGACCTTTTCACCTCAACGTGTTTCTGCCTGTCATGGTGCGTTACGGCCAGCGTGATTTCAGGTGCTAATGGCTTCTGGTTGCGCTCTATACTTAACCCACCACAGCGAAAGCTGATAGAGCAGAAAACAGAATAAGGAGGTACGAAGGCAAGCCTGCGTATAGATTGCTGCTGCAATCTGTATACGGGCTTGTTGTCGTGCAATGAAGAAATCGAGGATATGGATTAGTGTAAAGATAAATGATGAGGAGTATTTGAGGGATGATGAAAAATAAAATTAGAATACTGCATGTGGCTCAGGCCGCAGGTGGCGTGGATCGTTACATCCAAATGCTTCTCAAGTATTTGGATAAAGAAAAGGTCGAAAACATATTGGTATGCTCACAGGATTTCCATAAAGATGATTACAACGGGCTAGTTGATTATTTTGAGCAAATTGAGATGACGAGAGCTATTGGAGGCAACGACTTAAAGGCAATAAAAGAGGTTAGAGCACTGATAAAGAAGTATAACCCTGATATTGTCTATGCTCATTCCAGTAAAGCAGGGGCTATTGCTCGTGTTGCGGATATTGGTCTGAAAAATCATTGTGTATACAACCCACATGGCTGGGCGTTTAATATGCGCTGCTCTGCAATGAAAAAGGTAATATACACAGCGATTGAAAAGATAGCTGCACCATTTTGCGACAAAATCATCTGCATTTCCGATGCAGAGAAGCAGTCAGCACTGGACAAAAAAATCTGCAGAGAGGACAAGCTGCAAGTCATTTTTAATGGCGTGGACATCGAATCCTATGAAAATGGAGTGCATGGTGCAGTTAAGAGAAAAGATCTGAACATACCGGAAGATGCATTTGTCGTTGGAATGGTTGGGCGAATGAGTCCTCAAAAGGCACCGGACATCTTTGTTAAGATGGCAAAGAAGGTAAAAGATGTAGTTCCAAATGCACACTTCATCATTGTTGGCAACGGAAATCAAGAAGCTGAGATTAGAAAGTATGCAGAGGAGAATGGCTTTGCGGATTGCTTACATATTACAGGTTGGGTTGATAATCCGATGAGCTATGTGGAACTATTTGATGTTGCATGCTTGCTGAGCCGCTGGGAGGGCTTCGGTTTGGCTCTGCCTGAATACATGATGGCAGGCAAACCAATTGTGGCAAGCAGAGTGGATGCTATTCCGAATATAATCAGGGATGGAGAAAATGGCTTGCTTGTTGAAGTGGATGATGCCTCTGGAGCAAGTAAAGCTGTATATGAATTATATGCAAATGATGAGTTGAAAGATAGTTTGATAGAGAATGCATATAAGGATGTTCATGAAAGATTTAATGAAAAACGAGTTGCTAAGGAACACTTAGAATTAATTGAAGAGCTTTATACACATTAGAAAGAGGCATAAGCGGAGTGGGAACAATGCTAAAAAATATAGTATATATTTATGATCAGGCATATTTGTCTGGTGGTGCAGCGCAAATAGCTTTTGGTGAGGCACAAGAGATGCAAAGAAGAGGATATAATGTCATTTTCTTTGCTGCGGTTGGCCCGGTTGGGGATGAATTGTTATCAGCTGATATAAAAACAATCTGCTTGAATGAAAAACATATTGCATTTACTAAAAACCCAAAGTCGCTCTATCATGGGATATGGAATGGTAACGCTTATAAGGCACTTAAAAAGTGTTTGAATGAATTGGATAGAGAGAGCACTATCGTGCACATACATGGATGGACAAAATCATTATCTAGTTCTGTTATGAAAGCAGTTTATGATAGTGGATTTGAAATGGTTGTCACATTACATGAATACTTTAGCGTTTGCCAAAATGGAGGATTGTTCAATTATCGACAGAATAGAATTTGTGATTTAAAGCCAGGATCTATAAGATGCTTTTTATGTGACTGTGATAAAAGAAATTATCTGCAAAAGTGGTATAGGAACATCAGACAGATGGTTCAATGCCGAGTCCTTAAACAGGTAAAACCAAATGTGATATATATAACAGAATTTAGCAAAGAAAGGCTGAATTTAAGTAACGATTATCGAAACAATTGCTATGATTTAACGAACTTTGTTGAAATTAAAAAGAAAGACAGAGTTCAAGTAGAAAAAAATGAAAACTATCTTTTTATTGGACGAATTTCAGCGGAAAAAGGAATAGATGTTTTTTGTGAAGCAATAACTGCTGCAAGAGTTCCCGGAATAGTGATTGGAGAAGGTCCATTAAAAAAAGAATATGAGGGAAAATATCCGGCGATCTCATTTGTTGGATGGAAAAGTCATAATGAAATGATGGAATATCTTCAAAAAGCAAGAGGGCTGGTTATTTCATCCAAGTGGTATGAGACGATGGGACTTACGGCTGTTGAAATGCAGCAATATGGTATTCCGTGTGTTGTTCCAAAAGAGTGCGCTGCAAGTGAGTATGTTAAAAACAAAGTGGACGGCCTTTTGTATACAATCGGTGACTCGATGAGTTTGACAGAATGTTTGAAAGCGTTGAACGATGACAAATATATCGAGAATTTGAGTAAATCTTTTTTTAATAATTTGGATTTGAAACGATTTTCTATGCAAAGTCATGGCGACAAACTAGTTGATATATATAATGATATTCTAAAGATTGGAAAAGCAAGCAATGATTAAAAAACTAAATAGTCTTGCTGTGATAATACTGAATTATAACAGCAGTGAACTTTCGATTAACGCAGCGAAAAATATACTTGATTTAGAAACAGGAGCAAAGATTATTGTTGTAGATAACTGCTCAACAGATAACTCACAGGAAACATTAGATAGGGAACTTGGAAATGTTGAAAACGTCTATCTTGAATTTTCAAAATCTAATAAGGGGTATGCAGCGGGAAATAATATTGGAATTCGTGCAGCAGAAAAACTAGAGGCTGACACTGTGTTGATAATGAACCCGGATATAGAAGTTCCAGATGCGCAAATTCTATATGAAATGTATGCTTGTTTAGCAAAAAACAATGACATGGGAGCTGTTACAGTAAAAACAATATTTAATGGAACTGTACGGGAACCTAATGAATGCGCATGGAAGTTTATGACGCCAGAATATCTGATGTTCGGTGGAACTATACTTGGAAAGTTTTTGCTGAAACCACAGTTCTTAAAAAAAGAAGAGTGCAACGATGGAGTAACATATGTGGATGTTGTTCAAGGATGTTTCTTCATGATACGCATGGATAATATACGGGCGGCGGGTTATCTTGATGAGCACACATTTTTATATACGGAAGAATCAATACTGGCAAAAAGGCTGGAAAAAATAGATAAGAAAAATGCAGTTTTGACAAATTTCTATATCAAACATAACCATCGTGAAAAAAACAAAAGACTGGTGAAATATAAAAATAAACTTTTTGATATGAAATGCTTTTACCAGTCGAGAAAATATTATATAACTGCTTACTCCAAAATGAATAGGACATTTCAGATTGTTGCACGAATAGTATTGAGTGTTGACTTTGAAATTAAGAAAATGATGATTAGGATTAGGTGCTTGAAAAATGAATGAAATGAAGGGAGAATGTAAAAAAAACAGATGTAATCCAAGTGGAACATTGTTTTTTATAATTGGGCTAATTTTTATAGATTTATTTGGCTTTAATCCTGAAAGAATGGAAAACTCTCAGGTTACAAAAAACCTGGTTCTTCCATATATTAGTCTGAATATAACAAGCACAATGTTTGTTTTATCAATAGCAGCAAGTGCAATATGTTTCATTGGAAGTAAATCGAAGTGGAAAGTGCCAAGTAATGTGTTGACATTAGTGGCTAGAATAGCACTTTACTTTTTTCCGTTGTTATATATGCAAGGCGATTTTAAAATTGGGGTTGCGTATGCAATGATACAGTGTGCGTTCTCTTACTATATAGGTGCTAACAATACTTCAGAGTATAAAACGGTGTTAAATCTTCTTGTGGCACTAATGGTTGGTCTCTCAATTGAAGTCTTTGCGGTGCTTTATCTTAATAAGTTGTCGCTGTTTTCTCCTGACATTAAATGGTATATGGTTATTCCTATTGGAAAATCAAATTATATAACTTGTGTGATATTACCAATATATGTTGCAACGGTTGAGTACTATGGACATAAATTTAAGCCTATCATCACAGTAGCGTTTTCAGGCTTTATATTTAGCGCTCTTTTAGCCACTGGCTCTAAATTCGCTTTGGTACTTTTTGTAGGGTATTGGTTTGTGAAGTTTTTGCAAGGTGCAATAAGCAACAAAAAAATAGAAAAGAGAAAATTTGCGAGAAATGTGCTGTTAGCATGCGTGCTTATAAGCGGAATAGTGTATATTCTTATTGCACATAGCGTACAGGTTAATATAATACTGGGGCGTTTTGGCGTAAGTACTTTGTTTTCAAACCGAATAAATGTATATAAGGAAACGATGGAACTCATATTTCAGCATTTGCTTTTTGGACGAAGTGCTTATAGTTATCATGTGTTTGATGCCGTAAAGGCACATAACTGGTTGTTAGAGTCATTAGTTCAAACGGGACTAATTGGAACGGCGGTATATGGATATGCTCTTTATATTGGCGTTCGTGTAGTTCGTCGAATCAAGCAAAAAGACATTAGAGTGTCTGTTATCTCTTTTGTGATTATGTATTTGTTTCAAGGAATGGTAGAACCAAATTTGTTTGGAACATTGTCAGATGCGTTGTTTTGGCTTGTGTTGGGAGTGGCTTTTGCGATTTATAAGAATGAAGGAAAATCATATGAAGAATAACTCGCTAAAGAAAGGAATGATAAAAGTTTTGATGGCTAACGTTTTGACTTTAATGTTTAGCCTTCTGACAAATTTCATTCTTCCAAAATTTCTATCAGTTGAATCATATTCGGAAATTAAAACATTTCAACTGTATATTACATATATCGGTGTTCTGCATTTTGGGTATGAAGATGGTATGTATCTGAAATATGGCGGAAAGACAATTGATGAAATAAGTGGTGATGATTTACAGACAAATTTATATACGCTTCGCATTTTCCAAATCGTTGTTACAGCAGTCACAGTTGTAGTAGCTGCCTTTCTGAAAGATGCAGTGTTTCTTGCGTTTGCATTGGCAATTCTCCCAGTAAATCTGGTGGCATACTTCAAACTGCTATTTCAGGCCATAGGAGAGTTTGGAAAATATGGAAGAATTATGAATGTAACAGCTATTGTTACATTTGCAATCAATGCAATCGCGTTATTTGTTCTTAGAACAGATAATTATAGGGTTTTTCTGTTTGGATATGTTGCTTGGGATTTGGTTCTTTGGATATTGTTGGAAATATATCTAAAAAACAAACTTCCAAGCGGAAAAACCAAAAATCAATTTTCGTTTGGTGAACTGAAGAAAAATATATCCACAGGTATTCCTTTGACTTTGGGGAATTTTTCATCAGTTATGTTGACTTCCATAGATCGTTGGTTTGTGAAAGGACTAATGACGACTTTGGATTTTGCACAGTATTCTTTTGCAGTAAGTACTGAAAGTTTTATCAATGTGGCGCTAACCCCAATTACTGTAACGCTTTATAACTATTTTTGCAAAAATACAGACACTGAGGAAGTTCTAAAAATGAGAAATTGCGTTTTGATTTTTGCATCATACGTTGTTTCGTGTGCGTTTGGAGCAAAGTTCATTATGGAGTTTTTCCTGGATAAGTATATGGGGTCATGTAATGTTATGTTCATCCTTTTTTCAGCACAGATTTGTTATGTGGTGATAAAAGGAATCTATGTAAATATATATAAGGCGCAAAAAAGACAGAACGAATATTTTAGAAAGCTTGTATTGGTTGTTGTTATTGGAATTATACTAAATGCTCTTTTCTACGCAGTTATACCGTGTAAAGAAGCCTTCGCCTTTGGAACTGTAGCATCTGCATTGATATGGCTAATTCTTTGCCTGAGAGATTTTCCGGAATTAAAGTTCAAAATGAATGAGGCATTTTATTTGGGCGCTTCCATTTCGATTTTCATTGTGCTTGGCTTTTTTATGGAATCTATAATTGGCTTTGCGTTGTATATTGCGATAATCTCTCTCCTTGCAAAAGGTTTGCTAAATAATGATTTGAAGTATTTGATAAATATGGCTCTAGGAACTTTGAAATTAAGAAAGAGATAAAGTTGGGAGGACATTATGAAACAACAAGTTATAGATTTTATAAAATATAATCCGGCTGTTTTTAAGGCTTATAATTTTCTGGGGAGTTTGTTACTTAGATTTTTTGGATTGTTTATTCCTATTGACAATAAAAAAATATTGTTTGTCTCTTTTGGTGGAAAAAAATACGATGATAGTCCACAGAGTTTATACGAGAAAATGATGAAAATGGAGGAATTTAATGATTACAAATTTGTATGGGCATTTGTGAATACAGATGTTAGCATACCAGGTGATGCACATAAGGTGAAAATTGATACGCTCGAATATTTTGTACAGGCCTTATCATCGAAATTTTGGATTATAAATGTTTCGGCAGAAAGAGGATTGAATTTTAAAAAGAGTAAGACAATCTGCATAAATACTTGGCACGGAACTCCGATAAAAAAGATTTATGGAGAAGAAAATGAAAATGCTGGCAAGAAAAAGATTCGCAAGCCTGAAAAATTCGATTTGATTTGCTCACAAAGCAGTTATGATCAAGAAATATTTTCGAGGATTTTCAATGCCCCAAAAGAAAATGTTATCATAAGTGATTTGCCAAGAAATGATATTTTGCTCAAATACACTGCAGAGGACATTGAAAAAATCAAGATGGATTTGCATATCCCGGCAGATAAAAAGGTGATTCTTTATATGCCCACTTATCGAGAGTATACAAGAGATTCTGCGAATGCCTGCTACTTTAATCCTCCAATGGATTTGGCTAAGTGGGAAAAAGAATTGGGTGATAAGTATGTGCTCCTATTTAGAGCGCATTATCTCGTTGTGAAGAATATGAATATAAAAGAAAACTCGTTTGTACGAGAGATGTCAAAGTATAAGCAATTAAGTGAATTATATGCAATTAGCGATATTATGATTTCTGACTATTCAAGTGCATTTTTTGATTTTGGAATTCTTGAGAGACCGGAGATGTGCTTTGCTTATGATTTGGAAGAGTATGAAAAACATAGAGGATTTTACATGGATTTGAAGGAATTGCCGTGTGAAATTGACAAAACAGAAGACGATATAATACGCCATATCAAAGGCATGAACTTTGAGGAGGAATCTAAGAAAGTAAAACTCTTCAAGAAAAAATACACGCCGAAGGCAGGTCATGCAACGGAAATTGTTCTTAGAGAGATGATTGATCGGTATATGTGATGACACGCGTTTTTTTGCGATGAAAAGATGAAAGGATTTGGAAAGTGAAATCAAATTATTTAAAGGTTTGCCGTGGTGCTATAAATCTTGTGGAAACGGCATTATGCAACAATGAAATTGTGGGAAAAATACTTTATGTCGCTGACCCATTTGTTGATAAGCTATATGGTTCTCAGGTTAGAAAGCAAATTGAAACGGTTGGTCAGCTAAAAGAGGAAATGTGTGACTATAATACCATCGAGTATGCGATGGATATAGCGGAGCGGTGTATTGCGACAGATGTGAACTGCATTGTTGGTTTGGGGGGCGGAAAAGTATTAGATGTATGCAAATATGCGGCATATGTGTCAAAGACACCATTTCTCTCAATTCCAACAACTGCAGCAAATGACGGACTGGCATCTCCGATAGCTGTTTTAAAAAGAAAAGACGAGAAGCCTAAGAGTCTTGGAGCTGCAATGCCATCGATGATTTTGATCGATACAGAAATAATTGCAAATGGGCCGATTCAAAACATCAAAGCCGGCATTGGAGATACAATCTCAAATTATATGGCGCTGCTCGATTGGGAATTTGCCGTATCGCGTGGTAAAGATGAGATGAATGGATATGCTTATTTGATGTCCAGAAATTCGCTTGATGCCCTAATGAAAACGCAATATGATAGGATTTGCCCGGAATTTATCGAAGTTTTGGTGAATTCGCTTGTCTTGTCTGGAATTGCTATGGATTTTGCAGGAAGCAGCCGTCCGGTTAGTGGATCGGAGCATTTATTTAGCCATGCGCTGGATTTTTATAGTGAGAAGAAGAATTTGCATGGATTGCAGGTGGCATTAGGAACGGTTGCCGTATTAAAGCTAATAGGGCATCCTCAAAATGAAGTGGTCGATTATCTGAAAAGATTTGATGTCAATGTAAATCCGCTGGCAATGGGCATCGATGAAGATACATTTGTGCTGTGTATGCAAAAAGCAACAACAATGAGAAAAAATCGCTATACTTATCTTCACGAAATTGATTTGTCAACAGATAGAGTGAAGAATGTATATAAAGAATTGGTAAAAGAACTTTAATGGAGGAATTAAAAATGAAAGCATTGATTTTAGCAGCAGGTTTGGGTACACGTTTGGCACCGATTACAAATGACCGTCCGAAATCTTTGGTGCCAGTAAATGGACAGCCGATTATTCTGAAGCAGATAGATAACCTTCATAAAAATGGAATAACTGATATAACGGTTGTGTCTGGATATAAAGCTAACATTTTGGAAGAAAAAATTCATGCATTGTATCCTGAAATCCGAATTATTGAAAGCGTGGACTATGCAACAACTAATAATATGTACTCTGCGTATCTTGCGCATGAAGTGATGGAAAACAGCGATTTCTTGATGATGAACGCGGATGTCTTCTATGATGCATCTGTTGTAACTGCGCTGTTGAATTTTGAGGCCCCGAATGCAATCGTCACTGATATTGGTACTTATCTTGAAGAATCAATGAAAGTCGTAGAGGAAAATGGGCGATTGGTTAAAATTTCTAAGAGCATTGAAAAAGCGGATGCGCTTGGAGCTTCAATCGATGTGTATAAATTCTCTTCTGACGCGGGAAAGAAATTCTTTGGTAAGTGTGCAGAATACATAGAGACCAAAAAAGAACTCAAAATGTGGAGCGAAGTGGCATTGAATGATATTCTAAAGGATGTTGAATTTAGAGCCTGCCCGCTGGTTGGACGTTGGCTTGAAATTGATAATCATGACGACCTTGCAGCGGCAGAGAAACTGTTTGCGGAGGAACAGTGATGGGAAAGGAAACCGAGATTGAATTTGACTTTTTTGGAAAGAATGCAAGTGAATTAAAAAATAAAAAGCTGTTTCTCTTTGATATGGATGGTACGATCTATGAAGAAAACAGTGTGTTTGATGGAACACATCAGCTTTTAGACTATATTGTGGAATCGGGCGGAAAATATGTGTTTATTACAAATAACTCATCGAAATCCGTAGATGACTACATAACAAAAGTAAATGGCTTGGGAATTAAGGCAGATAAAGATAATTTCTTTACGTCAGCACAGGCAACTGTACGCTACTTGAAGAAAAAGTATGAGAAGCCTTATGTGTATTGCCAGGGAACGAAGTCGTTGTTAGCTGAACTGTCAAATGAAGGAATAAAAGTAACATCAGATATAGCGGCAGGCGTAGATGCGGTTGTAGTAGGCTTTGATACAGAGCTTACAAGCGAAAAACTACGGAAAACTTGCCAGATTCTTTCTGAAAATGAACTTCCTTTTATTGCGACAAACCCAGATTTGAGATGTCCGGTATCATTCGGCTTTATTCCGGACTGCGGCTCAATCTGCAAAATGATTGCAGCAGCAACGGATAAAGAACCTACATACATTGGAAAGCCTGAGCCGGTGATGGTGGACTTTGTACGAGAAAAATTTGGGTTCAGCAAAGAAGAAACGGTTGTTATTGGTGATCGCTTGTATACAGATATAGCAACAGGTTTAAATGCCGATGTTACCGCTATTTGTGTATTAACAGGTGAAGCTACCTCTTCGGATATAGAAAATGGAGAAATTAAGCCTGATTACACTTTTGAAAGTGTAAAAGATATTTGGAAGGCTTTAGAAGATTAAAATGATAATGCCCACGATGAACAGGTGCAAAATACCGGCTTATCGTGGGCATTTTTCTTTTAGGTGATATTTGTTTCAAACGGCTTGTGCTGCATCAAATCTAAAATGTGCCGGAAGGTGGAAGCCCTCAATAAATGCATGGTGCTGGTTGTAGTAGTGGCGGAGATCATATCCCATGCGGTACAGTTCCAGCAACTTGACCAGAACCAGATTGGGATGAATCCGCTTCAGGGTCGCAATCTGCGCAGCATCCAAGCTACGCTTTGTGAGGTTATAAATCTCGTTGCTGTCTAGCATCAGGTGAGAGGTGAAGGCATTCTGCTCATGCAAGATGATGTGCTTGTCCTCGATTGCGATGAACTTTTTCACGGAGTTCAGACCG
>ENA-OOWX01001048-OOWX01001048.1-human-gut-metagenome-genome-assembly--contig:-NODE-1048-length-14489-cov-1.640224_pt1 | contig 14489 bp, 12 predicted proteins | sample MGYA00241583_ERZ501335 | MGnify/ENA primary metagenome ERZ501335 (study PRJEB25962, sample SAMEA2042731) | human gut metagenome | biome: human gut; feature: human-associated habitat; material: faeces...
AATGATCCAGTAGACATTGTTCTTACTCTGGCAGCAACTGACGACACATCTCATCTGCAGAAACTTCAGTCCATGGCTGAGTTTATTTCAGATGAAGAGAACATTGAATTCATTAAAAACGCAAAATCAGCTGAGGAAGTTGCCAAAGCGATCAATGAATTTGAACCAGAAGAGTAAGAAGGGAGAAAGAGGATGGAAATATTAAACACAGTATTTACTTTTGTATCCAATAACATTTTAACAAAAGCGGAGTTCTTCGTAGGACTGATCGTCTTAGTTGGATACATTTTATTAGGAAGAAAATGGTATGAAACATTAGCAGGTTTCTTAAAAGCAGTTGTAGGTTACATGATCTTAAACGTAGGTTCTGCCGGACTGATCAACACATTCCGACCAATCCTTGCAGGATTGAACCAGAAGTTCCATTTGAATGCGGTAGTAATTGACCCGTATTTTGGATTAAACGCAGTTAACGCAGCACTTGAAAACATTGGATTATCCGCAGCATGGACAATGACATCATTGTTAATGGCATTTATCTGGAACATCATCTTATTGATCTTCCGTAAAGCTACAAAACTTCGTACATTACTGTTAACTGGACATATCATGGTACAGCAGGCAACAACAGTAACATGGATCATATTCTTATTCATTCCAGGACTTCGTAGTATCTGGGGAGCCGTAGCAGTCGGAATCTTAGTCGGTACATACCAGGCAGTATTCTCTAACTTAACTGTTGAACCAACAGATCGTTTAACAGATGGTGAAGGTGGATTCGCAATCGGACATCAGCAGATGTTTGCAATCTGGTTAGCTGATAAGATCGCACCAAAGATCGGTAAAAAAGAGGATTCTATCGAGAATATCAAACTTCCAGGATTCTTACAGATGTTCAGTGACAACGTAGTATCCACATCCGTATTAATGTTCGTATTCTTCGGAATTATCATGTTAGTACTTGGTGAAGACTTCATGAGAAGCTTAGATGAGACATTCTCACAGACAACAGCATTTGGATTCTATATTTTCTCTAAAGCATTAAGCTTTACCGTTTACTTAAATGTATTACAGGCAGGTGTTCGTATGTTCGTAGCAGAACTTACAGAATCATTCAAAGGTATTTCAGACAAGCTGCTTCCAGGAGCAATCCCAGCAGTAGACTGTGCCGTAGCTTATGGATTCGCACCAGCAAACGCAGTAACAGTTGGTTTCTTCTGTGGAGCACTTGGACAGTTCTTAGCGATCGCAGGACTTTTGATCTTCCATTCACCAGTTATGATCATCGCAGGATTCGTACCATTATTCTTTGATAACGCAAGTATCGCAGTATATGCAAACCACAGAGGTGGAGTTAAAGCAGCTATGATCTTACCATTTATCAGTGGAATCATTCAGGTATTAGGCGGAGCCGTTTGTGCATATGTCTTACAGTTAGTAGCATTCGGAGGATGGCATGGAAACTTCGACTTCTCAACGATCTTCCTTGCAGTATCTTATATTGTTAAGTATTTAAAGGTACCTGGAGTTATCCTTTGTGTTATCGCAATGTTAGTTATTCCTCAGATTCAGTATGCGAAATCTGATAAAGAAAAGTATTTCACAGTAGGTCAGGAAGACGAAGACTACTAGAAATCAAAATTAGATAACAAAATATATTTAAACAACAAACAATCAGCCAAATTCAGGAGGTATTTATTATGAAAATCAAAGCAATCGCAGCATGTGGAAATGGAATGGGATCAAGCCAGATGATCAAAATGAAGATCAACAAAGTATTCAAAAGATTAGGAATTGATGCAGAAATCGGACATATGAGTGTTGGAGAAGCAAAAGGTGTAGCAAACAATTACGATATGATCTTTGTATCTGAAACATTTACATCGCAGTTTAGAACAGGAAAAGATACAAAAGTCATTGGACTTAAAAATTTATTATCAGAAAAAGAAATCGAAGCAAAGATCAGAGAAGCATTAGATATGCCTGCAGAATAAATCGGGGTGAGATAGATGTACGATATCAAAAAAAGGCCATTAGGAATTTATGAAAAAGCTCTTCCAAATGATTTTACATGGCTTGAAAAAATGCAGGCAGCAAAGCAGGCAGGATTTGATTATATTGAGATTTCTATTGATGAATCTGATGAGAGATTAGCACGACTTGATTGGAGTGATGAACAGATCGAAGAAATCCGCTCTTATATGAAAGAGACAGGGATCATCATTCCAAGCATGTGCTTAAGCGGTCACAGAAGATTCCCGTTTGGAAGCAAGAACAAAGAAACAAGAGACAAGGCATTTGAGATCATGGAGAAAGCAATTCTTCTGTCACAGAAATTAGGAATCAGAGTGATTCAGCTTGCAACCTATGATGTGTATTATGAAGAATCCGATGATGAAACAAAAGTATTATTCTTAGAAGGAATGAAAAAGTCAGTAGAAATGGCAAGCCATGCAGGAGTGATCCTTGCAATGGAGATCATGGACACACCATTTGTTGGAACAATTCTTCGTGCAATGCACTATATCAAAGAAATTCGTTCTCCATACTTCAAGATTTATCCAGATATGGGAAATCTGACACAGTTCTCTGCGGATGTTGAAAGCGAATTTGAGCTTGGAATTGGTGAAACAGTAGCGATCCACGTCAAAGAGACAAATCCTGGAGTATTCAAATGTGTACCATTTGGAGAAGGAACGGTAAGATTCACAGATATCTTTAAGAAATTAAAGGATCTGAATTATACAGGAATGTTCCTGATTGAAATGTGGGCAGATAATTCTAAGAAACAAACAATGGAAGAAGCTGTAGAAGTTATCAAACAGGCTCGTCTGTTTGTAGAAGATAAGATGGAACAGGCAGGGATCAAAGTACCTGCATAAGGAGGAAATCATGTATCGAATGGTAGTGACCGATCTTGATGGAACATTATTAAACAATAAAAAACAGGTTTCAGAGGCCAATGTAAAGGCAATTCAAAACCTAAAAGATCAAAATATAACCTTTGTTATGGCAACAGGACGATCAGATGTTATGACGAGAGCATACACAAAACAATTAAAAAATGTCGATATTGTCATTGGGTGTGATGGAGCTGTCATTCGAAACATTAGGACCGGAGAAATCTTATGTGAAAATCATTTAAGAAGTGAAACCTGTCATACGACATTTGAAATTTGTAAAAAATATGGATTACAGTATTATGTCTTTGCAAAAGATGAACTAGTTTCTGACGATCCTCAAAATGAAAGATTTCTGATACATCAGAAGTTTAATAAGACAGTAGAGGAAGATGAACAGATACCAATGCAGATCGTTGATGACTTAAATGAATATGTAAATGATCATATTGTTTACAAGATCGTTGCAAGTCATAATGATACAAAATATTTAGATGAAGTAGCCGAAGTGGTCAAAAAAGAAACGGATGCAGATGCCATCCGTTCTGGGAAAAGGCTTCTTGCAATTAAGGCAAGAGGTGTTTCTAAAGCAGAGGCGATCAAAGAGCTTGCACGGATATTAGATATTTCTACCGAAGATATCATCGCATTTGGTGATGAAGTCAATGATATGGAAATGCTAAAACTGGTTGGACTAGGAATCGCAATGGAAAATGCAGATGATGTTGTGAAAGAAGCAGCAGACAGAGTTGCAGGAAACAATGATCAGGACGGCGTTGGAAAAGAATTAGAAAAAATATTTGGAAATGCAGGAAAGTAAGGAAGGAGTTAAGAAGATGCTTGATGAATTAAAACAGCAAGTATATGAAGCAAATATGGAATTACCGGCAAAAGGACTGGTAACTTATACATGGGGAAATGTCAGTGGAATCGATAGAGAACGTGGTTTGTTTGTCATTAAGCCAAGTGGTGTTGACTATGAAAAACTAACACCAGATATGTTAGTTGTCGTAGATTTAAATGGAGAAAAAGTTGAGGGTGACTTAAATCCTTCTTCAGATACACCAACTCACGTTAAACTTTACAAAGCGTTTCCAGAAGTTGGGGGAATCGTTCATACACATTCTCCATGGGCAACATCCTGGGCACAGGCAGGAAGAAGCATTCCATGTTATGGAACAACACATGCAGATTACTTCTATGGAGAAATTCCATGTGCAAGAAGCCTCACAAAAGAAGAAATTGAAGAAGCCTATGAGAAGAATACAGGATTGGTGATCATTGAGACATTTAAAGATAAGAATCCAGTTTATGTTCCAGGAGTGCTTTGTACAAATCATGGACCATTTACATGGGGAGCTGATGCAGCCGAGGCAGTTCATAATGCCGTTGTCTTAGAAGAAGTCGCAAAGATGGCATACCGTTGCGAGCATTTAAATCCAGAAGCAAAGCCAGCACCACAATATCTGCAGGATAAACATTTCTTCAGAAAACATGGGGCAAATGCTTACTATGGCCAAGGCAAATAATGAAAATGGATCAATAAAGATATCAGATAAAATTTAAAAGAAAGTGTTGTAAAATGATGAAAGTAAAAATGATCGAAAAAAGACAAAATGGAGTCTGCTTATTTGAATTACAAAATGATGAGATAAAAGTGATCACGAGTAACCTTGGTTGTCATATTTTATCTGTGTTCACAAAAGACAGAGATGGAAATTATGGAGATGTCGTTCTTGGATATCAAGATGTGGAAGATTGTCATAAAGATGATAAATTTTTAGGATGCATCATCGGACGTGTTGCAAACAGAATTGCAAATGGAGAGTTTCAGTTGAATGGAAAGACCTATAAACTTGCAGTAAATTCCGGACCGAATACGATTCATGGAGGTATAAATGGATTTAATCAGAAGATTTTTAACTATGAGATTTTAGAAGATGGAATCCGTTTTATCTATCTTTCTCCAGATATGGAAGAAGGATTTCCAGGAAGTCTTTATTTAAAGATAGTATATCGTCTATCTGGAAATGAATTAAAGATGGAATATGAAGCAATGTCAGATCAAGACACACTGATCAATATAGCCAATCATTCCTATTTTAATCTTTCAGCAAAAGACAGTAAGATCTATGATCATCAATTGATGATCAAATCAGATCAGATTGCATGTGCAGATGAGAATGGTCTTCCAACAGGTGAGTTTTTGGATGTAGAGAATACACCATTTGATTTTAAAAGTTTTCATGAGATTGGAGAACGGATTCATGATGATGATGAACAGTTGAGATTCGTTGGAGGCTATGATCATTGTTTTATGTTAAAGGATGAGAAAGATCATGCAGTCTTATATGATAAAGAAAGTGGACGAAAATTAACGATCACAACAACACTTCCATGCATGCAGTTATATGCAGGAAACTTTCTGGCAGGAGGAAGTGATGGTAAATTTGGAAAACCATATGAGAACAGAGATGGTGTTGCATTAGAACCACAATTCTTGCCTAATTCTATGAATATAGAGAAAAAGCCAAGAGTTATCTTAAGAAAAGGCGAAGAGTATGAAGCAGTGACAACATACCGATTTGAAACAGAATAATATAGATTGAAATTAAAAAATAAGAATCATATCCATACAATATCCCCTTCCCCTTTTTATTTGTATGGATATATTCTTGTTTATTTCTGGAATATAATTCTATAAGAGAGTATAATAATATTTTAGAAAAGAGGAAGGTAATATGATCAAAGTATTTTTAGTAGAAGATGAAAAGATCATTCGTAAGAGTATAAAGAATAACGTAAAATGGGAAGAAAATGGTTTTGAATTTGCGGGAGAAGCACCAGATGGTGAGATGGCTCTTCCAATGATCGAAAAACTACATCCAGATATCGTGATCACAGATATCAAGATGCCATTTATGGATGGACTTGAATTAAGTGATATCTTAAAGAAAAAAATGCCCAAAATACAGATCATCATACTTTCTGGATATGGGGAGTTTGACTATGCAAAAGAAGCGATCAAGATCGGTGTAACAGATTATCTGACCAAACCAGTAACTGGTGAGCAGTTATTAGAAGCACTAAATAAAGTAAAACAAAAGCTTGATAAGAAAAAAAGACAGGAAGAAGATATAAAAAAAATACAAAAAAATATAAAAACACAAATGAAAAATATGAGATATCAATTTTTCGGGAATCTGATTCGTGGAAAGATATCTGTATCTAAATTAATGGAACAAGGGAATGAACTTGGAATAGATCTTATGGCACCGGCATACAATTTTATGTTATTTAAAATATTTTCAAAGAATGAGAATGATACAGAGGCAGTATATGATCTTCGTACCAAAGAAGATGCGATCGTAGAAGAAGTAAGTAGCCAGTTTGAAAATATGATTGTTTTTCACCGTGTAACAGAGGGCTATATTTTAATGATCAAGGCACAGAATAAAGAGGAAACCATACAAGTGGCAAAAGATTATGTTGCAGCATTGACAAAGCGTATGAAAAAAGAGAAAGAACTACAATGGTTTGCAGGGATTGGACGTGCAGTGGAACGATTACATAACCTTTCGGAATCTTACGATAGTGCAAGCAAGGCTTTTGCATACCAGTATCAGTCTTCTGGGAATGAAGCAGTGTTTTTTGATAAATTAGATAATGAAAAGATAGAAAGAGCAGAAGATCTGCAGCAAGTAGATTTTACCAAAGTAAATTCAGAATCGCTGGAAGAGTTTTTGAAAAATGGAAAAGAAGAAGCTGTACATTTATTTGTAGAGGATTATACCAAGACATTAGGAAAATCTAATATGGATTCTTTTATGTTTTGTCAGTATATGCTGATTAATATACAGGTAGGTGTTATGAAATTCGTTGAGAAAATGGGAGTTGAGAAAGCAAATATCGATCGCACGTTTAAGGATTACAAACAACAGATCGCTGCAGTTTCAACAGGAGAGAAAGCAGCGGAGTATATCGAAGAACTTATCATACAAGCGATCAGAATGCGAAATGAAAGATTAGGGAAGAAACATTCTTCATTGATAACGGAGGCAAAAGAATTTATTGTGAAAAATTATCAAGAAGAAACATTATCGTTGAGTGATGTTGCAGATCAGGTTGGATTAAGCAGCAGTCATTTTAGTACAACGTTTAAACAAGAAACAGGGAAATCTTTTGTGGAATTTTTGACATCAGTCAGAATGGATAAAGCAAAAGAAATGCTTTGTTTTACAGATATGAAGGCATCACAGATCAGCTATGAAGTGGGATATAAGGATCCACATTACTTTAGCTACCTGTTTAAAAAAACGCAAGGATGTACTCCGAGTGAATATAGATCAAGGAGGATGTAATGAAAAAATATGTGAGAAAATTTATTGCTCGATTTCGGAAGTTCTCAATAGAAAAAAAACTAAAATGGTTAAGGATGGTCGTGATAATTCCTGCGTTAGTGGGGATTATCACGCTTCTTGTTATCATGATAAATTTTAATGAAAGCTATAATGAGGCGGTAAAAAACGTATCAGTAGCTAGCAAGTTTAATTTCTCATTTTCAGAAGATATGGATTATAAAATGTATCGTATTGTTATCGGTGCAGAGAGTTTTGATGCGATGAAACCATATGAGGAGATTAAGGAAGCGAAGGAGCTGGTAAAGGAACTGAATAAAAATGCTGTAACAGATGAAAGTAAATTAAGAACGAGACAGATAGGAAAACTGTTGGATAATCTGAAGATTTCCATTGAAGAAATTGAACATTCAGATCTAAAAAACGATTATATGGAAAATAATCAGAGATTAAGATTAAATGTGAATGTATTTACAGAGATCATTAAAGAAAAAGTATCCGAATACATTTACTATGAGATTGGGAATATGGAGAGTATGCGTGTAAAACTGGAAAAAGAAATCATGCATACGATCACGATCACATTGATCGCTGTGCTGTTTTTGTCTCTGATAACATGGAAATTATCGAAATTGATTTCGCAAAGCATTAGTTATCCAGTCAGACAGTTATGTGAGATGACAAAGGAAGTGGCGCAGGGAAATTTTGATGTACATGGACCTCAAAATACAACAGAAGAGCTGCAGATCTTAACAAATAATTTCGAACATATGGCACAAAAGGTAGAGAGATTGATCGAAGATGTAAAAGTAGAACAACAAAATCTTCGAAAAAAAGAGCTGCAGTTACTACAAGAGCAGATTAATCCACATTTCCTTTATAATACATTGGATACGATCATGTGGCTTGCCATTGATCATCAGGATGACAAAGTGGTAGAAATGGTAGCTGCCTTGTCTGGCTTTTTCCGTACAAGTTTAAGTCACGGAGAAGATAAGATAACGATCAGGGAAGAATTAGAGCATGTTGAAAATTATTTAAAGATACAACAATTAAGATACGGGGATATTATGGAATATTCTATTGATGTCCCAGATGAGATCAAGAAAAATGATATTGTAAAGATCACTTTACAGCCATTAGTAGAAAATGCATTATATCATGGATTGAAAAAACAAAGAGAAAAAGGAATGATAAAGATTTCCAGTGTAGATGATGAAAATAATATATTCCTGATCGTTGAAGATAATGGAGTTGGTATGCAGCCTGAGCAGGTAGTTCAGATCAATAAAGAAATGTATGAAGATATATGGGTAAACAGGACAACAGGGTTTGGAATTGCAAATGTAAATCGGCGGATTAAATTATATTATGGAGAAGAATATGGGTTGATCCTTGAAAGTGAACCAGATATTGGAACTAAGGTGATCGTAGTTGTACCGAAGACTAGACAAGCAGAGAAAAAATAATCAAAAATCAAAAAAATTCAAACCATTATCAAAAAAAATCAAACTTTAAACAGACAAGATAAAAATTTCATAAAATAATCCACCGAATGCAAAAGAAATTGCATTGAAAGAAATACAATTTCAAGTAAAATATAACTTGTAATTAAGGAAAACGAAAAAATCAAAAAAGAAAAAGGAGGAAATCATAATGAGAAGAAGTATTAAGAAGGTGGCTGCAGGTTTACTTGCAACAATGATGATCGGAACAATGCTTACTGGTTGTGGTGGAGGAAACAAGAAAGACAGTGGTTCTTCAAAGAAGGAAACTTCAGAGATCAACATCGGATTTTCACAGGTTGGAGCTGAGAGTGATTGGCGTGTAGCGAATACAAAGTCTATGAAATCTGAATTAACAGCAAAGAACGGATTTAAATTATCATTTGCAGATGCTCAGCAGAAACAGGAAAATCAGACAAAAGCGGTCAGAGAATTTATCACACAGGGTGTTGATGTGATCGCAATCGCACCTGTAACAGAAACAGGTTGGGAAACAGTTTTAAAAGAAGCAAAGAAAGCTGACATTCCAGTTATCACAGTTGACCGTCAGATCAAAACTTCTGATGATTCACTGATCACAGCATGGGTTGGATCAGACTTCAAAAAAGAAGGTGTGAAAGCGGCTGAATGGTTAATTAAAGAAAAGGGAAAAGAAAAAGGTGACGTAAACATCGCTGTATTACAGGGAACGATTGGTTCTTCTGCAGAAATCGGACGTACAAAAGGATTTAAAGAAGGAATCAAAGATCAGAAAAACTTCAAGATCATTGCTTCTCAGACAGGAGAATTTACACAGGCAAAAGGTCAGGAAGTTATGGAATCTTTCTTAAAACAGAACAAAGACATTGATGTTGTAGTAGCACAGAATGATAACATGGCATTCGGAGCAATCGATGCATTAAAAGCAGCAGGAAAAACACCTGGTAAAGACGTAACGATTATTTCTTTCGATGCGATCAAAGCAGCATTAAAGAAAGTTCAGTCTGGAGAGATCAATGCTGAATTTGAATGTAACCCACTTCATGGACCTCGTGTAGCTGAATTAGCTAAGAAGATCATGAAAGGTGAAAAAGTAGATAAGATCCAGTATGTAGATGAGCAGGTATTTACAAAAGATAATACTACAAAAGAAGTTATTAACAAACGTGCATATTAATAAACATTGTTGAAAATCCCCTTAAGTACACACATGTAACTATTAACAATCATACTACAAATAAAGATTGCAGGCTCTGGGTCAGAACAATCTGACTTATCCTGTAATTTTTATGCCAAAAATCAGGGCATTTTCATTAAAATCGGCTCAAAAATCATGAAAAGAAAGGAGAATTGTCATGAGTGATGAAAAGAAGACAGTTCTATCCATGCGACATATTAATAAAACATTCCCGGGAGTGAAAGCACTGTCCGATGCACAGCTTACATTGAGAGAAGGAGAGATTCATGCCTTAATGGGAGAAAATGGTGCAGGAAAATCTACACTGATCAAAGTTCTTACAGGAGTTGAGGAATTTGAGACAGGTGAGATCATCATGGATGGAAAAAGTATTATTAACACATCCCCTCAAGAAGCGGGAAACAATGGAATCAGCACCGTTTATCAGGAAGTAAACCTGTGTCCAAATCTAACGGTAGCAGAAAATATCTTTATCGGAAGAGAACCAATGAAAATGGGGAGGATCGACTGGAAGACGATGAATACACAGGCACAGAAGATCCTTGATAATCTGGAATTAGAAATTGATGCCACACAGGAATTGGAAAACTATTCCGTAGCGATTCAGCAGATGGTGGCGATCGCAAGAGCAGTTGACATTCAGTCAAAAGTATTGATCCTTGATGAACCAACATCAAGTCTTGATGAAGGAGAAGTTGAGAAATTATTTAAGGTTATGAATATGCTAAAGAAACGCGGAACAGCGATCGTATTCGTAACACACTTTTTGGAACAGGTCTATGCAGTCTGTGACAGGATCACAGTACTTAGGAATGGACATTTTGTAGGCGAATATAAGACAGAAGAGCTTCCAAGATTTAAATTAGTTGCAACAATGATGGGAAAAGAATTTGATGATCTGGCAGACATCAAAGGAAGTGGAACATCATCAAAGAAACAAAGCGACGAAGTTGTGATCGAAGCAAAAGGTCTTTATCATAAAGGAACGATCAAACCATTTGACATTAAGATCCATAAAGGAGAAGTTGTTGGATTATCTGGATTATTAGGATCTGGACGTTCCGAACTTGTAAGAGCGATTTATGGAGCAGATAAACCAGATGGAGGAGAATTATATGTCAAAGGAGAAAAATTAGATGTCAAAGCACCAATTGATGCAATGCATAAAGGAATGGCATATTGTCCGGAAGATCGTAAAGTAGAAGGAATCATTGCAGATCTTTCTGTAAGAGAAAACATGATCTTGGCACTTCAGGCAAAACGAGGAATGTTCAAACTAATGAGCAGAAAAGAACAGGAAGAGTTGACAGATAAGTATATTAAGATGCTGCAGGTTAAGACAGCAAGCAGAGAAACACCGATCAAATCATTAAGTGGTGGTAATCAGCAGAAAGTAATCCTCGGAAGATGGCTGATGACAGAACCAGATTTCCTGATCCTTGATGAACCAACCAGAGGTATTGATGTTGGAACAAAGACAGAGATTCAGAAATTAGTCGTAAAACTTGCAAATGAAGGAATGTCTGTTGTATTTATTTCATCCGAAGTAGAAGAAATGCTTCGTACCGTGACTCACATGGGAATCTTACGAGATGGTGAGAAAGTCGGAGAATTGGAAGAAAGTGAATTATCACAGGAAAATGTAATGAAAGCAATCGCAGGAGGTGACAAATAATTATGGATAAATTAAAAAAGATGACATCATATCGCCTCTTCTGGCCAATTGTATGTCTGGCACTTGTATTATTATTTAACCTTATAAAATCCCCATCATTTTTTGAAATCTCAATTAAAAATGGTGTGTTATATGGATATCTGGTCGATATTTTCAACCGATCCAGTGAATTGATCATCTTAGCAGTTGGTATGACACTTTGTGTAGCATCCAGTGCAGGAACTGATATCTCTGTCGGAGCGATCATGGCATTATCAGGAGCTGTATCTGTTTATCTTCTTGGAAGTGGAGAAACATATGCAATTCCTTGGATCGCAGCAATCCTGATCGGGCTTGTGGTATCTGTATTATGTGGTATGTGGAACGGATTCTTAGTTGCGAATATGAAGATCCAGCCAATGGTAGCAACCTTGATCTTATTTACCGCAGGACGAGGAATGGCACAGTTGATCACAGGTGGAAATAACTTATATGTCAAAGTGGACAGCTTTAAGTATTTAGGAGGATTTCTGCCACATATTCCAGTTCCAACACCGATTCTGGTAGCGATCATTGTAGTCATTTTAGCAACATTATTCTTAAATAAGACAGCAACAAAATTGTATATTGAAAGTGTAGGTATCAACCCAAGAGCCAGTCGTTTGTTTGGACTGAATTCTACAAAGATCATCTTTATCACATATGCAGCCTGCGGACTTTGTGCAGGAATCGCAGGAATGATCGCAACATCAAGAATCACATCCATTGATGCAAATAACGTAGGAAACTTGATGGAATTAGATGCGATCTTAGCAGTAGCACTTGGAGGAAACTCTCTTGCAGGTGGTAAATTCTCAGTCGCAGGAAGTGTTATTGGAGCGATCACGATCCAGGCATTATCTACAACATTATATGCAATGAAAGTAACTGGAGATCAGCTTCCACTTTATAAAGCAATCGTGGTTATCATAATCGTGACATTACAGTCTCCAGAATTTAAGAAATACTTAAATCGTATTAAAGCAAAACGTGCAGCAAAAACTGCTGGAGAGAAGGTGGCATAATGGCAATGGTAGAGAAAATTAAAAATAAACTTAGAGGAAATGGATTTTTGCTTGCAGTTACGATCGTATTATTCTTCGTGCTCTATATTGCAGGTGCGATCCTTTACGGAGATCGAAACTTTACAAGCCCACAGGTGTTTTTAAACTTGTTCATTAGTAATGCTGGATTGATCATTGCAGCCGTTGGTATGACATTTGTACTGATCACAGGAGGAATCGATATTTCGATCGGTTCCGTCATCGGTGTTGTTTGTATGATGCTTGCATGGATGATGGAAGTGAAGCATATGAGCGCAGTCGTTGCAATTATTCTGGTATTAGCATTTGGTGTGATCTTCGGATTGGTTCAAGGATTTTTAGTAGCTTATTTAAAAATACAGCCATTCATCGTAACACTTGGAGGAATGTTCTTTGCTAGAGGTCTTACAGCATTGATCAGTTCCGATATGATCAGTATTAAAAATCCAACATTTTTAAGTCTTGCAAACTATCGAATTTATTTTGGATTTATTACATATTACAACAACCGAGGAGTTGCAATGCATCCTTATATCTACCTAAGTGTTGTCATTGCATTATTGGTTGTAGCGATTTCCTTTGTGATCCTTCGATACACAAAATTTGGACGTGCCGTATTTGCAGTAGGTGGAAATGAACAGTCTGCATTATTAATGGGATTAAATCCTAAAGTTACAAAATTAAAAGTTTATGTGTTAAATGGATTTTTAGCATCATTAGCTGGATTTGCTTTCTGCTTAAACTCTTGTGGTGGATTCGTAGAGCAGGCCAGAGGATTTGAGATGGATGCGATCGCAGCAGCAGTTATTGGTGGAACACTTTTAACAGGAGGTGTTGGAACTGTCGTAGGATCACTATTTGGATCACTGATCAAGGGTATCATTGAAACGATCATTACATTCCAGGGAACATTATCATCCTGGTGGACAAGAATCGTGATCGCATTACTTCTTTGCTTCTTCGTAATCTTACAGAGTGTATTTAAATCAATTCGTGAGAAGCGTCTTGCACAAGGTAATGAAAAGTAGATAGTTATATTTGGTTGACGTATTAAAGGAGGAAAACAGTATGAATAATATGCCAAAAACAAAGATCGGGATCGTAGCAGTCAGTCGTGACTGCTTCCCAGAAAGTTTATCAGTTACAAGAAGAGAAGCATTGATAAAAGCATATAAAGAAAAATATGATCCTGAGGACATTTATGAATGTCCAGTCTGTATCGTGGAGAGTGAGATTCACATGGTACAGGCATTAGAAGATATTAAAAAAGCAGGATGTGATGCATTAGTTGTTTATCTTGGAAACTTTGGACCAGAAATCTCAGAAACACTTCTTGCAAAACACTTTGATGGACCAAAGATGTTTGTGGCAGCAGCTGAGGAAAGTGGTGATAATCTCTTAGATGGAAGAGGAGATGCATATTGTGGAATGTTAAATGCAAGTTATAATCTGAAATTAAGAGGTATGAAAGCTTACATTCCAGAATATCCAGTTGGTAATGCCGAAGAATGTGCAGAGATGTTACATGAATTTGTACTAATCGCAAGAGCTGTCGTTGGATTAAGCAGCTTAAAGATCATCAGTTTTGGGCCTCGTCCATTAAACTTCTTAGCATGCAATGCACCAATCCAGCAGTTATACAACTTAGGAGTTGAGATCGAGAAAAACTTCCCTCATCATGGAGCTGTAGCATTTGGTAATTTCGGAAAAACATTATATGAAGTATTTAAATATGTTGGAGTTCCAGTAGAAGAGATTGGATACAATCAGTCAGCTGGAGTCAGATATCCAACAGAAAATCCTTGGGGATAAG
>ENA-OOWX01001055-OOWX01001055.1-human-gut-metagenome-genome-assembly--contig:-NODE-1055-length-14404-cov-1.991707_pt1 | contig 14404 bp, 16 predicted proteins | sample MGYA00241583_ERZ501335 | MGnify/ENA primary metagenome ERZ501335 (study PRJEB25962, sample SAMEA2042731) | human gut metagenome | biome: human gut; feature: human-associated habitat; material: faeces...
TAATCTTTTTAAGTTTGTATTTTTTGCCTAATTCAATCATTGTTACCTCTTATCAGCAATAACATTCATCACTCTTAATGAGTAAAATATCAAGCAAACTCTTTCTAAATGTATCATTCAGACACAATCCATTTTTGAACAGTTTTTGAACGGTATTAAAACAGGTTTTAAATACAATTTAAAAATTTTTGTTGTCAGGATAATTTATAAAATAAGCGTTTACAGTATCAGTATCTCGTCTTAAATTTTCTACAATTGGAGTAAGATTATATAGCTCCTCAATCTCTTGTTGCGTCCTGCAAAAATAATCAATAACAGTGACTGTATTATAAATCCGCTCAGCTAATTTTTCTAACTTCCTAAAATCTTTTTGTTTAATCTTGTATTTCTTACTCTTACTCATACGACCTCCTTTTTAGGTGTCGTATTCATCACTTAAAGTTAAAATAAAATCAACTGATATTTTCGATAATTGTTATTTTGTATTAAAATTTCTTTATGGATAGACACACAAAAGAACAACGACATAAAAACATGCAAGCGGTAAAAGGCAAAAATACCAAACTTGAAAACAAGGTTATGACTTATTTATGGCGGCAAGGTTATAGATTCAGGAAAAATGTAAAAGATCTTGAGGGAAAGCCTGATGTGGCAATTAAGAAATACAAGTTGGCAATTTTTATTGATTCATGTTTTTGGCACAAATGTCCAATTCATTATAAATCACCTTCTACAAATTTTGAATTTTGGGATAATAAAATATCAGGAAACCAAAAAAGAGATGCTCTGGTAACAGAATATTACAAATCAAATAATTGGAACATCCTCAGAATTTGGGAACACGAACTAAAAAATGATTTTGAAAAGACAATGCAGAAAGTTATAAATTTTATTGAAATGTCAAAAGGCAGTTAGCTATGCTTTTTATTGTGTTCTATAAACATTTTTCCAAAAGTTTTGGCAAGTAATACTGGAACCGCATTACCAACTTGTCTTGCTAAAGACCCAAGACTATTGCCCTCAAATACAAAATCATCAGGAAATGTTTGTAGTTTAGCAGCTTCTCTTACACTTAGTGCTCTATCCTGTTCTGGATGACCATATCTACCGTTAGAAATATTTGTGCATTTTGTTGTCAAAGTAACGGACGGCTTGTCCCATTCAAGTCTCCCATATACATCAGAATGACCTTCATGTTTTTTATGACATTTAAGCATAAGTTCTTCTGGCCAGTCTTTTCTGCCTTGCCCCTCTTTTATGCATCGTATTCTTTCTAAATTTAATTCTGATAAAGCTGCAGATCTGTGATTTGCATATTTTTTATCCTTGCATTCTTCTCCGTGTTTTAATACAGGATATTGTCCGTTTCCGATAGCGTCTCTAACGGTTTTAAATGGTAGTAATCCTGGCTTTGTACCGTATTTTTTCTCAGGATAAGTTAATTCACCGAGTTTACTTGCAATTAATACTAATCTTTTTCTTCTTTGTGGCACACCATAATCTTCGGCATGTACTACCTGAGGAACGGGAACATGATAGCCCATGCTTTCAAGTTTACTGATAAAATTTGGTAAAGGACCGTCTTTATCAATTTTTTGCAATCCTGGTACATTTTCACATAATATAAAATCTGGTTGACAGTCTTCTACAAACCTTAAAAACTCACTTAAAAGATTTATACGTTCATCTTTTGAATCAAATCGTTTTTTATTCTGTGTTGAAAACGGTTGGCATGGTGCACATCCACAAAATAAAATACGATTTCCGCTAATTCTGTATTTATCTACTATATTTTTAATTCTGGTTGTTTCTACCAATGTTATATCATCAGGTATTGTACCACATTCCGGTTTAATATTCCTTTCAAAGGTTTTTAATGCTTCTTTATTATTATCCAGGCCTAAAACTATATCCATACCTGCTTCTCGAAGGCCTTCGCTTGTCCCTCCGCAGCCTGAGAAGAAATCAAACACTTTAATTTTGCTCTTTTCTTTATGCATAGCCGTACCTTCCTAAATCTACTTTATATCAAAAATAGAGAAATAGCCAGTTTCTTTATAATCCCCTATATTTGAAAAATATAGGCTTTATATATATAAATTTAATATATATTTACAAAATATTGACAAAATGTTTTATATATAAAATAATTAATATGAAATAAAAGGGATATTGTATGGAAGAAACCAGACGACAACGCTTTAAAAGAATTGCAGGTGCAAGAACAAATAAAATTTTAGATATGTTAAAATTGCTGGGCAATTGCTCTAATACAGGGAATTATGAATATTCAGAAAATGATGTTAAAAAAATTTTTAATGCAATCGAAGCAGAAGTAAAAGCCTTAAAGGCTAAATTTATAAAAAGCACAAAAAAGAATAAGTTTGAACTGTAAGGAGAATATATGGCGAATGCAAAATGGGATTTTCCAAAATTAGGCGGTGGACAAAAGCAAGGTTATACAAACAGTGGTATAGAAACATTTAAAGGAACTGAATTACTTGATAATTTAGCAAGAGAAATATGTCAAAATTCATTAGATGCAAAAGATCCGGATTCCTGTGACCCCGTAACTGTTGAATTTAAATTAACCACGATCCAAAAAGAAGACCATCCGTTTTTACGTGAATATTCTGAATATTTAAAAGGCGGTAAACGTTTTTGGCAAGATAAAAATGATAAAAGGGTAATGCAATTTCTGGATAGGGCAGAAAAAATAATTGCAGAAAATCAAATAAAGGTGCTATCTGCAAGTGATTATAACACTACGGGATTAATTGGTTCTGATTGTGGAATGATGGAATCATCTATATGGAGTGCTCTTGTTAATTCTGATGGTATATCGGATAAATCTGAAGATGCCGGGGGTTCTTACGGTATAGGTAAAAATGCTCCGTTCGCTTGCTCTGATCTCAGTCTTGTTTTTTATAATACTTATGCAAAAGATAACAAAAAGGCAATGGAAGGTGTAGCAAGAGCAGCAACTTTAATGGATGATAATAACGAGCTTACTCAAGCTATCGGGCATTATCGTTCTGATGTAGGTTATAAACCTATAACAGAAGATATTGCTTGTACTATGCGTGATAAATTCGCAAGAAACAGGTATGGTACAGACATAATTATTGTCGGGTGCAATTCTTTCATTGAAAAAAATCGTGATTGGCAAGATAAACTGGTTCAAGCTGTATTACATCATTTCCTTTTGGCAATAAAGGAAAAGAAACTGATTGTAAAAGTAGAAACTGACGTTATTAACGATGAAACTCTCCCTGTACTGATTAAAAAGTATAAAAATGCCAATACAAATTCGTTTTTAACATCTAATTTTTATGAAACCCTATTATCTCCAGAAGGCGGAATTATTTACAAAAGCATTATTGATGAAAAAGACCTGGAAATCTATCTTAAATCAAAACCAGAGTATAAAAGAAAAATTGCAAAATTTAGATCTTCGGGGATGCTTGTTTGGGAGCATGGTAAACGCACATATCAAAATTTTACGGCTGTCGTAATTGTTAGGGGTAAAAATTTAAATGAAATATTAAGAAAAACAGAACCCTCCAAAGCATAATATATGGGACGCAAAAAGAATAGAAGATAAAGAAGAAGCAAAGCAAGCGCAAAAGTACATTGAACAAATCGATAATGAAATTTTATTTTCAATATCAAACATTTACAGTGAAGAAATTTCTGACAGTGTTGATTCGGGGGTCGGGGAATTTTTACCTGACGATTTAAGCAATTTGTCCGAAAATAAACCAGGAACGGATAAATTAAAACCAGTTATAAAAATCGTAGAAAAACCCAAATTACAAAAAATATTTATGAATGAAAACATAGACGTAGCAGGAACTGATGAAGGCAAAGAGATCCATGACGACAGTTTAATAAATAATTCTTCAGATTCAGCTTATAGATTCCCGGAATATAAACCCAAAAATAAAGTCGAGAGAGATAACGATCCAGATGAAAATAAAAGTAAAGGTATTTCACCACAAAACGGAACTAAAAAATTAACAACCTATCCTAATATAAAGTATCAGCGTATAACTGCCATTAGCCAGGATGTAGGTCTCTATAAAATAATTTTGTGTCCGACTGAAGATTGTAACTCTTTGTATATTGCATTTTCAGCAATAGGCGAGGGGGATTCAAACGATAAAATTATTGTTGAAAAATATACTCTAGATAAGCAAACGACACCTTGTAATAATACTAAAATCGGACCTATTGCAATTGAAAAAGATGAGGCTAAAGAAATATTTGTAACATTTGAAAACAAAGAAAAAATGTTGATAAATATGGATATTATGGAGGAAGTTGAATAATGAAAAATCTAAATAATTTTCCAAATCCTGTACTAATAAACAATAGTATGGATTATAACGATTCAACATTTGATGTAATATTGGAAAATTTTTCCATTGATAATGATTTACTAAAGTTAAACCTCAAATATGAAATTGAATGCAGTAGTCTTGCTGAATTTATAAAAGAAGGAAAGGCAAAAGCAATTATTAAAATTCAAAGCGTTGGGACTCCTTATCGTGAAATATTTGAATTTGATAATAAAAGAGAGCTACTTATCTGTATCAATAAGAACAATTTAGCAAAAAAGATATCAATAGAGGGGTATATTATTGCATCAGATAATATTAAAAATTTCCACCCTGCTGAATTGAATGAGTTATTCTTTAAATCTCAAATTTTCAATATAAGAAAAGGTGATATATTAGCACTGCATCCAGGGTATTCATTACCTTTAGACTCGAGTGAACTGGAAGGTCCTGTTGCATCCATTTTTCAGATTATAAAAAACGAGGAATTAAAAGAATCCGTAGATGTGATCTTAGACACTGATACAGAAAAAATAAATATACATTTAAATAAAAGAGCTTACGAATCTTATATAAAAATAAGATCACAAAAAGTTTTAGATAAATATTTAGCAGCAGCAATAGTTTTACCTGCATTAACTGAAGCTCTTTTTTATATTGCATCAGATGAACAAAACTCTGATAAACCATCAGTTTATGAAGATAAACGCTGGTACCGTCAAATTAAACGTAAAATAGAAGAAAAGAAATTATCTTTTGAAGATAAATCAATCACTTCGGTTGCAAGTTCTCTGCTTGGAGAAATCGTTTCAACTGCATTAATTGATTTTGAGGAAGCACTAAGCAGTTTAGCTGACGGTTCAAATGAAATAGGGAGTATTGATTAATGGCTAATTTAAAATATTTTGATGAAACAGTATATGGTAATTTATTTGCAGATATAAAAAATAACATTGATTTCTATACTTCATCAGATGTAGAGTTAAAGGATTTATTACCGAATATTCCATATTACGGAGAATCCACAATTAGTGCAAATTTACCAAGCGAATTGGATTTTAAAAATGATATGAGCACAGATGAAAAAAACAAGTCGGATATTGTTAATACAAGATTTATATATGACGCATTAAAAACGTTGTCACCGTTAGTTGCAACTAACGGATATTTATGGTCCTATTTATGTCATACAAAATACAAAAAATATGTTATAGCCCGCTGGATAAAAAATCCTGAAGATGAGGATAAACATGAAGGCACAGTTAAAACTATCCAAAAACGCTTTTTCTGTTCTTCAAATAAAAAAGACATTATGAGAATGAATGCAATTTCAAGACTGTGGTGGGCTGGCTATCTTACGTACGATAAAAATCACAGCGATCCATATCACTTAACCCAAATATTATTTACAGGACAACAAATATGTGCAGATATTCTTGATACACCATTCTGCGGTAATAAAACAATAATAACTGGAATATTACTTGCAATAGAGCAATATAAGGGCAAAGTTGCAGAAAATATTAATTCCGAATTAGTCAGAAAATGTATAAAATATTTCCGTCGCTATGCTGCAGTAACAAACGTTGATTTCCTTTCTGAAACAGAAATACAAAATATTATTTTTAAATATCTATCGGAAAATTAAATACAATAATTATCAAGCAGAATACAAATCTCATATCGTGCAAAAAATTAGGCATACTTTTATAAATAAAAATTCATATAACTTTCATCTATTGTGTCTTGCTCGATGCCAATATAACGGAGTGTTACGGATGGCGAAGAGTGGTTAAAGATTTTTTGCAGGAGTACTATATCATTATATTTTTTATAATGATGATACCCGAATGTCTTCCTTAGCGTATGTGTTCCGATTCTTTCTTTCACCCCAACTGCTTGTGCTGCCTTATTCAAAATTCTATACGCCTGTGCTCTATCCAGTCTGCGATGTTTTTGAGTATAGAAAAGCGGTTGCTCACTCGGTAAACCTTCTACAAATAAATCAATCTCCTCCTTCAAAAACCTATTAAGCGGAAATTTCTTATACTTATTCGTCTTTTTCTCTCTAATTTCAATATAATCTCTGCCTTTTACATCCCCAACATCAAGCGATAATATATCAGATATTCTGAGTCCCGTATTTATACCAAAACTAAAAAGCAGTGCATCTCTTGGCTTTTTTGCAAAATGTTTTTTAATCTTTTGAATATCTTCTATCTTTTTTATAGGTTGTACTACATTCATTTTTAAACTCGCTTAATCACTCACAATAATTGCTTCTTTCCTATAAAAAGTAAAGTCTAATGACACAAAATTTAAACACTGTTTAAACGATATTTAAACAGCGTTCAAAAAGTGTTCAAAATTTCGGCAATGTTCAAAATATACTTCCACCTGCAAAAAATCCATTCACCCCTTCCTACATATATTTACCCTCAAAATACAACACAACTTCATTTTGTTGTATTTTTCGATTTATTAAATGTTGGATAATATATTATCTAAATATTGACTTTTTACTAAATTTAATATAATATATTATCTATGAATGATTTTTTATTTAATCCTAAAACTCCTAATGATATAGCGCATGAATTGATTGAGAAAATTAAGCAACGCCGAAAAAAGCTTAAAATTTCTCAAGCTCAACTAGCAACTAAATCCGGTGTTAGTCTTGGTTCTATTAAAAGATTTGAGTCTAAGTATGAAATTTCTTTGAATTCTTTTATAAAAATTCTAATTGCTCTTAGTTTAGAGCAGGATTTGGAAAATTTGTTCACACAAAAAAATTACAACTCAATTGATGAGGTTATAAATGGATAATTATAAATATTTAAAAGTTTTTTATAATGATATTTTAGTTGGCACTTTGGCTAAAACTCCAGATAGAGTTGTCGCTTTTGAATATGATTCAGATTGGTTGAATAACGGGTTTAGCATTTCACCTTTTAGCTTACCGCTCATCAAGAAAGTTTTTATTCCCAAATATGACCCATTTGGCGGATTATTTGGAGTTTTTAATGATAGTTTGCCTGATGGTTGGGGGCGATTACTTGTTGACAGATTATTTTTGAAAAATAAAATTAACCCCAATGAAATTGATAACCTCAATCGACTTGCTGTTGTGCAAGAAAGTGGTATGGGGGCTTTGACTTATAAACCGGAACATAGATTTGAATCAGAAAATAACATTTCTGATTATGATATTCTTGCTCAAGAGTGTTCTAAGATACTAGAATCACAAAATTCAGAAAAATTAGATGAGATTTTTAATTTAGGCGGCTCATCCGGTGGGGCAAGACCGAAGATTTTGACCTCTATTGACAATGAAGATTGGATTATTAAGTTTCCATCATCATCTGATCCTAAAAATATTGGAGAAAAAGAATATCAATATTCATTATGTGCAAAAGATTGCGGAATAAATATGACTGAAACAAGACTTTTCCCATCTAAAATTTGTTCAGGATATTTTGGGATAAAAAGGTTTGACCGCAAAAACGGTAAAAAAGTTCATATGGTATCAGTTAGCGGACTTTTAGAAACAAGTCACAGACTTCCTAATCTTGATTACAATACATTGATGAAATTAACACTTGAATTAACAAGAAATTATCAGGATGTTGAACAATTATTTAGGCTAATGTGTTTTAATGTATTTGCACACAACAGGGATGACCATTCAAAGAATTTTTCTTTTCTTTTTGATGATACAAAAAAAGAATGGCATTTATCTCCTGCGTATGATTTAACTTACAGCTTTTCATTTAATGGAGAACACGCGACAATAATCAATGGCGAGGGTAAAAATCCGACTTTAGATAATATTCTAGCCGTGGCAAAAAATATAGGACTAAAAGAAAAATTCGCAAAAGATATCGCATTAGATATTCAAGAAAAGTGCTCGAAATTATTTTAATTAATCTCATCTTTTTGTCTATTTAATCTTTAAATAAAAGCTTCTTTAAATTTGCCTCTCAATCCCTACCATTTATGAACAGTTTGTAATAGCCATCTTTTTTCTATTTGTCCATGCAGTTTGAGCCGTTCCCCTGGTTTGAGCCAAAATACAAACTTCAAATATAATAAGGGTTTGAGGCATATTTTTTGCACGAAAATGGTCGGAACTTAGTTTGAGCCAAACTGCATTTTATGCATGTTTTCTTCATCATTTAAGTATGCTTAAAATATCGTTTAAAGCCTGTAAACTTAGACACAGTAGGTATATAGGACAATGCAGTTTAATGTAGTTTGAAATGTGCTCAACTTAACACCAAATTTCAGAAAAGGTCGGAACAAAAGTCGGAACTTTCTCTCAAAATCTGTCTATTTGTATCCAAAAACTTCCGACCTGAGAAAATGTGTCTTTTTGTGTTTTTTTAGTCAAGAGATTCCGACCTTTTTGTGCATACTTTAACTTCTCCCAGTATAAATTGTGTTTTGTCTCGACAAATTGAATGCAGCCAATTCATTGGTTCTAAAAGCGTTACGTTAATCCTTGATACTAAATATACAACTATGTCTGCCTTAAATGCACCTGCTAAAATGATTAGTTCACCAATATTTTCCGGCAGATTCTCCTGTGCATGGTAGAATAAAATCTGCCTTTTCGTCTTTTCTTCAAATCCTGTTATGCAAAAAGGTCTCTCTCTCATTGGCTTTTCAATCCGAATCCCACAGGACTTGCCGATAAATTCCACGTTTTCCAAAATGAAATCATACAAATCATCAATGTTATCAAACTCTTCGTCAATCTTAAACGTCTCAATCTCACTCATATCAATGCTCCTCACTTTCTTTCGCACAAGGAACATATCACACAAGGGTTTCGAGAAGACTGAAAAGCTAGAAAGAAGTTACAATGGAACATATTCATATCTAAGATGATGTAAATTAACTACATGGGTAATAGACAATATTACATATAATTATTATTATCATTTGTAGTATGAGTATAAATATAGATTCATTAGAAATTGATTTTGAAAACTGTTATGGGATTAAAAAGCTTCAAGCATCCTTTAATTTTATTGCAAATAATTGCAATTGTTATGTAATATACTCTCCTAATGGCACAATGAAAACATCTTTTGCGAAGACTTGTTCTGATTTTGCACAAAAGGAAAAAACTAAAGATGTGGTTTTTCCCGAAAAAACAACAAAACGCATAATTTCTAAAAAAACTACTATAAATACAGAGGCTACTGATGTTAACCCTGAAGAAATTTTTGTTGTAGAACCTTATAATGAAACATTCGAAGCTTCAAATCTATCCAATCTTTTAGTCAATAATCAACTAAAAAAAGATTACGACTCTATAAATTCTGAAATAGAAAAACACAAAGACATATTAATAAAAGAATTAAAAAAATTATCCGGAGTATCAAAAGAGATTGAACATATTATAAATCAGGATTTTAATATAGATAGAAATAATTTTTATAAAACTATAGTTACTCTTAAGGATAAGATTGAAAATCATGAAGAAATAGGCTTGAAAAGTATTAAATATTCTTCAGTTATAAACGATAAAGTGTCGAATTTTATAGATACCAAAGACTTTAAATTTAAGCTGAATAAATACATAGAAATTTATGATGAACTTGTAAGTAAATCCTCATTTTTTAAGAGAGGTGTTTTTGATCATTACAATGCTTCAAATATCGAAAAAAGTTTAAAAACGAACAAATTTTTCAAAGCTGAACATTCGATAAACATAACGCAAAACAATGAAAAAACAGAAATAAAAACAGAACAAGAACTTATAGATGCTATAGAATCTGAAAAAAATGAAATCTTAGAAAATGAAGAATTGAGTAGAGCCTTTTTGGAGTTAGATAATGCACTAAATAAAAACAAAGAATTGATAGAGTTTAGAGCTTGTATCTTTGAAAATCAATTTTTGATTCCTCTTTTAAAAGATTGGTCTGCGCTTAAACAAAACTTTTGGCTATCTTATTTACATGATAAAATAGATTTTTACATAAATTTGATAGATGTATACACTCATAGCACTGAAAAAATAGAAGAAATAATTAAAAAAGCCAATGAAGAAACAACTGAATGGCAAAGAATAATTGATATTTTTAATGATCGTTTTTATGTTCCTTTTGAAGTAAAAATTGATAACAAATCAGATGCAATTCTAGGAAGAAGTGTTCCGGTTGTTTCGTTCGAATTCAAAGATTTGGCTATGTCACAACAAACAGTTGATAAATAGCCATTTTTATAGGGGAGTATCAGAACTCCCCTACAAACTGTTATTTGCAGTTATCTATACTCATTTGGAATTTCGATATGAAGTGTCTCACACAATAACTTCACATCATGTGCATCATTTTCATCAAACTCGTATCCCAGATGGAACATTACTTGACTATATGGTTCAATACAGGAAACCTCTATTTCCTCAATTCTTCCTTTACCCGAAAAAGTTTCTACCGGAAAACAATCCCCATCATAAAGAATTTCACCTTCGTCCGTATATTCAAAACAATGCAAATCAATAATTCTGTTTTTCAAATCTTCCCATACAGTATGGTTCAATGTTGTATATTCCATCTTAATCTCATAAAAGCCATTAGCTTTCATTATTTCTATAAAGTTCTGATAATCGTTCTTTTCTACAAAAATGTCAATATCATTATGGGCTCTTGACTGATATCCAAGAAGAGCATCTACACCCCAGCCACCATCAAGAAAGACTTTAATCTCCGCATCTATTGCAAATTGAAGAATCTGTTTTACATCTGTTATATTGACCATCTTATCATCTCCACAAATTCTAATTAGGCGACCAGAGGAACTGCTGGTCTGTTTGATAAATCTCTGCATTTAGCAGTTTTCAATGTTGCCAAAACGAAAGTTAAGAAGATGTTCCTTTTCTCCATGTCGCTTTCTTTGGCGTAATTTACAAGGTTATTCCACACAAGATAGTTGTTCAGATACTTGGTAGAAACACCGTTAAAGCCACGCATAAACCTCTTTAGCTGGCTATGGTAGCTATTGATATGTTGGATATTATAAATGCCTTTCTTGGCTTTGCCAGTCTTTAACTGCACAAGGTCAATGCCATTGGCATTTGTAAATCTCACATAGGAGTTCATCTTGTCCGTAACAAGAGTGGAATTGGTCTTAATCCTACCATCATAAATATGATGTAAATCTCTTGTAGAAACTCTACCAGTATTCGTAATCTTGGAGATAGACAAGCCATTCCTATTAACCGCACAAGGAACACATACCTTTTCTTGGGACAAGCCTCTGATATGTGTAGAATGACCACGCTTATGAGCCTTGCGTGGCATAGCAAATGTCTTACTCTTGCTATGATTGCCCTTGTACGAGATGGCGAAAAAAGTTTCGTCAGCCTCAATAATGCCGTCAAGGGTAACATCGTCTGCCATATTCTGAAGTGCATCCAAAATCTTGTGTCTCCAAAGGAATGCGGTGTTTCTGTGAATCCCACAAGCAACAGCAGTCTTACGAATGGATAAGCCATTCATCATACAATCAATGTACTGCTCCCACACGGACAAGTCTTTTCTTGTACCAGACACAATGGAGTTCGTAGCAATCACGAAGGACTTGCCACAATCCTTACATACATATCGCTGTGTGCCATCTTTACGATGACCATTGCGAACCACATGGATACAGCCACAAAGAGGGCATACACGACCATTTGCAAAGCGTTCCTTTGCTACGAAATCTTCAATATTCAAAGACTTTACAAAGGCAGGACTTAAAAGCATTGTTTTAAGGCTTTCCTGCTCTGCGACAGTCAACTTACCGATAATATCTAATGCGTCTTTGATAGTAGGCATATCCAATTACCTCCTTCGGTGGTACTGTTTCTTACTATTATTATACGCTATTTCTCGTCAAAAATCAACCATTTGTTGTGACAGAGCCAAAGATTTTTATGAACAAGAAAATAAAAAGAAAGTTCCAAAGACAGTATTGATAGATGTACTAAGCCGTGGTGAACTTAAGGCGTTATATATATTGAATATTATTTTTGAAATAGAAACAAGAAAACAAAATGCCGGTCACACCGTGTTAATCATAGATGATATTGCTGATTCATTTGACTATAAAAATAAGTATGCAATTATCGAATATTTGAAAGAAATATCGAATTTTAAATTCAGACAAATTATATTAACACACAATTTTGATTTTTATAGGACAGTTTGTCAAAAATTGGGCGTTAACCGTCGAAATTGCTTGCAATCTGTAAAATGCGATAAGGGTATAAAACTTATTCCCACTAAGTATCAAAAAGATGTCTTTGATTACTGGATAAATCAGTTGCCCCATAATAATCATTCACAATTGATTGCTTTAATACCATTTATTCGCAATATCGCAGAATATACATTAGGCGATAGCAGTTCTGAATACAATCTTTTAACTTCTCTTTTGCATATTAAATCAGATTCTACAAGTATAACTGTTTCGGATTTTGCAAAGATAATCAGAAAGACAATAGCTAATGTGCCAGAGAGCTTTCAAGGCAGCGATTATGCTGTAATCGAGTTAGTTTTTCAAACTGCTGATGAGATTATATTGAAGCAAGAAGAAACACTCGACTTGGAAGAAAAAATTGTCTTATCAATTGCAATTCGTTTAAAGGCTGAACAATTTATGATAGAAAATTTACCACCTTTATCAGAAGCGATAACCAGCAATCAAACTTATGCCCTTTTCGAAAAATTTGCAGAATTACATATACGCAGCACAGAGGCAATAAAAATCTTAAAAAAAGTTAATTTGATGACTCCGGAAAACATACACTTAAATTCATTTATGTATGAACCTATTTTAGATATGTCAAAAGACCATTTGGAAAAGTTGTACAAGGAAATAACACTTTTGAATATTCCCAGTACCGAAATTGTACTAACATGATAAAGAGGTAAGATTGTGACTAAAACATTAAAAGATTTAATTGAAAATATTTACGAAGAATTTGAGTATAAATATAATCACAGAGAAGAGTCTCTTGGTTATCCTATGGGTTTTTATGACTTAGATATAATGACTGACGGGTTAAAGAAAGCTGAACTAACAGTGATTGCCGGACGCCCTGCAAGCGGTAAAACATCGTTAGCTTTAAATATATGTTCTAGCGTTGCAAAATCTAATATTCCCATTTGCTTTATCACTTATGAAATTACAAATAAGGCGCTTGTCCAAAGGTTATTATACCAAGAGGCGGAAGTTGACTCACAACGTATGCGGACGGGAAATATGCAGGCAAAAGATTGGGAAAAACTAACAAATGCTATGAGTTTAGTACATGATTCATCGATACAAATTGAAGGACAATGCCAGTTTGACTTTGAAAATTTATCGGAGTCGATTAGACATTTTGTTTCTGAAAATTCAAACGGTGTTGTTATTATTGATTATTTTCAGTTGATTAAGCTGCCGGAAAAAGAAGAAAGATATGTAGAGTTGTCTTCATTGGCTTGTTCCTTAAAACGCTTAGCCATGGAATTAAATATACCTATTATCCTTTTGTCGCAAGTATCTAAAAAATGCGAGGATGGTTCTGATAAAAGACCTGAGTTGAGTGATATAGCGGAATGTGATGCGTTAGCTTGGCATGCTGATAATGTTTATTTTATTTACAGAGATGAACAATATTACAGAGATGATACTGAAAATAGATGCAAAGCCGAAATAATCATTGCCAAACAAAAGAACGGACCAACCGGAACCATTGATCTTCTTTTTCAAAGTAATATTACTAAATTTAAAAATATAACCAAATCAAGTGTGTTTTAATTTTTCAATCTATTTATGACAACAAGTACCCCAAGCATATTGTTAAATTTAATATTTGTCGACAAGTAGACAAACATTAATAGAGATTTGTAGACAAGTTTAAATGTGTATTTGGCTCATACTTGTGGATTTGGCTCAAACTAGGCGTCCTATCGGCTCAAACTACTTGACCCATTATATTTTTATTAAATCATTAATTATAAAAACTGTTCTATCAAATTGTAACAATTTTGTAAAATAATTAAAGTTTTCCCAAAAATTGCCGA
>ENA-OOWX01001066-OOWX01001066.1-human-gut-metagenome-genome-assembly--contig:-NODE-1066-length-14325-cov-1.921233_pt1 | contig 14325 bp, 13 predicted proteins | sample MGYA00241583_ERZ501335 | MGnify/ENA primary metagenome ERZ501335 (study PRJEB25962, sample SAMEA2042731) | human gut metagenome | biome: human gut; feature: human-associated habitat; material: faeces...
TTGCGCAGGAGATTTGGTTGAATATCGTTTTCAACAGCAAGTACATTGAGTTCTTTTTCTCCTTTAAGCAGCTGGAGTACGAGGTTAGTTTTAAATTCAGCACTGAAATTTCTTCTTGATCCGGACATAATAAGTACCTTCTTTCATTTGTTGGTTATAGTATATCAGATTCATTAAGAAATGTCGTGTTCTGTGTCTTAATTTATGAGACCATTATATTTGCTAACTGGTCGGTCAGCAATGACAGTTTAACCTAGGTATCTATTTTTGTAATTAACTACATTGTAAAAAATTCCAACACCTTGGTTATCACTTTATGTATATCAGCCTTATCAATATTGTAATACATCGGAATTCTAACTAGTCTATCACTATGCGCAGTTGTATATTCATCCTTTCCATAAAACCTTCCAAACTTTTCTCCAGCAGGTGCTGAATGCAATGGAACATAATGAAACACACACAATATATCGTTTTCTTTCATGAATCTAATAAATCTTTGCCTCGTTTCAAAATCCTTACACTTTATATAAAACATGTGTGCATTGTGTACACAACCATCTGGTATCGTAGGAAGAGTAATTATCCCTTTTGCCGCCAAGGGGCTAAAGGCTTTATAATAAGTATTCCATGTTTCTAATCGATTATTATTAATTTTATCCGCCACTTCAAGTTGAGCCCAAAGATATGCGGCATTAAGATCTGATTGCAGATAAGAATCTCCAAAATCAACCCAATTATACTTTGCAACTTGCCCCCGAAAAAACTGTGATCTATTAGTCCCTTTCTCCCTAAGGATTTCCGCCTTGTCAATATATTTATGATTGTTAATTACAATTGCTCCACCTTCTCCCATAGAATAATTTTTTGTTTCATGGAAAGAGTAACAACCAAAATCTCCTATAGTTCCAAGCGCCCTTCCTTTATATGTAGACATAACACCTTGTGCTGCATCTTCCACTACTAACAAATTATGCTTTCTAGCAATGTCCATTATAGTATCCATTTCACACGCAACTCCGGCATAATGAACTGGACAAATCACTTTTGTTTTTTCAGTAATAGCGGCTTCAATTTTTGTTTCATCTATATTCATCGTATCAGGTCGAATATCTACAAAAACCAATTTTGCTCCTGCTAATACAAAGGAATTTGCTGTTGATGAAAAAGTAAAAGAGGGAAGAATCACTTCATCTCCATCTTTAATGTCACAAAGTAATGCAGCCATGTCTAATGCTGATGAGCCACTCGTAGTAAGCATCACTCTATGCGCATGAAACCTATTCTGCATCCATTCATCACACTTTTTTGTAAATGGTCCATCACCACAAATTTTATGATTTTTAACTGCTTCCCACATATAATCAAATTCTTTCCCAACAAAGGGAGGTACATTAAAATGTATCATTGTTTTTTCTCCTTACTTTCAAAATTATATTATTAATATCTTTTCTAGGTGAAAAAAGTGTTTCTGCCTTTGAATCCGCTTCTCCTATAGCTAATACACACATAATATAATAATTCCTTGGAATATCTAATATTTTATCAAGAGCATCTCTACGAAAAGTATTATCATCCCAAATTAATGGACAACTATCAATTCCATAATACTTTAGTGCATAAATCAAATTCATCGTAAAAATACCTGCATCGATAAATGCCGTATTCATTTCACCATCATACCAATACGAACGTAAATCGGACATAATCAAGACGCAATTGTCAGCATTTTTAAACCCTTTCGTTCCACCCTGAATTTCAAGAATCTCTTTAGCTAATCTTTTATCATTAATTAATAGCACTCTAGTTGACTGTCTATTGCATGCAGAGGGACTAGATCTAGCAATCTCTACAGCTTTTTCAAATTGTTCTTGACTCACATTATTATCTGAAACAAAGAATCTAATGCTATGTCTACTTAGTGCATACTTTTTAAAGTCAAATGATTTCGATTCACTATAATTAATTATTCCTGTTTCACTAACCCTATTAGTTACTCTTGCATAATCAGCATCAAACTCTTTTAAATTAATAAAACTTATATCTAAACTATATTGATCAGAAGCTTCACAATACCTTTGCAACACCTCAACAGCATCTAAATATGCATCATATTCATACTCAAGTTGATTAAAATCCAAATAGATTTTTAGATATTTAACCAGGTCCCTAGCTTTCTTACCACCGAAACCTTTACGTGGTTCCGGCATATGAAGCCCCTTGTCTAATTCATGTGTTAAAATTTTCATTTTAGTTACAATCCATTCAATATCATTAATACATAGCGATGCTGATGAGTTAATATAAAATCTCTTTGATTGTTTAAAATAATACTTTAGCCATTCTATTGGGACTCCAACAAAAGACAATATTCTATTTTTTATAACTTTTTTTAACATTAAAAATCCCTCTCTCTTTTTTTAATGAGTTTAAAACTCTACGTATCGTATCTCCATAATTCAAAACTATAAAGAAAATTATTATTAAATCAATTATGTACACATAAATCTGATTTACACATGCTAAAGAATTAACTATCGCTGCAACAGTTAAGAAAATTGTTGTTTTTATAAGGTGTATCACATCAAAATCAAACCATAATTTTCTTGAATATAGCGTTCTAATCCAAAAATAAAAAACATGTGACACTCCTGTAGCAATGGCTGCTCCCGCAGCTCCAAATATAGGAACAAATATCAAATTAAGTAAAAAATTCAGTACCGTAACAGCAATTGAAAAATACAATGTATATTGTGTTTTTCGCGCAAAATCTATTCCAGAAACAGTTGTTGACACAATCATTGACATTACTGGATAAAAAAGCAAAAATGGTAAAATATATTTTGTATTTTCATATTTTGAGCTTAGTAATATTGGAAGAAAATCCTTTACTAATAAAATCCCCATAAAACAGGAACTTGCAATTAAACTTACAAATTTTTGAGCGACCTCAAATTTCTCATTACTAACATTTTCAGCTTTCCAACGAAATACTATTGGAGTCCAAAACGTTGAAAAAGCCTGTTGCAATATCAAAACCATATTAGCAAGAGTCATAGACACCTGATAATAACCTAATTCACTATAATTAGAATAATATTTAATAAATACTTTGTCTTCCCCATTAAAAATCGTTCCTATAACAGTTGCTGGAACTAACGGCAATGCATAACTTGCCATTCGTTTTATTAATTTAAAATCAATATATTCTTTTTTCAATACAAGCATTTTATGATATAAAATTATTAATATTCCATCTCCTATATAATGTGAAATAATGGTACTATAGACAATAGCCAAAAAATCTCTTCTTATATTAAACACAAAAAATAACGTACAGGCAAATGCAACGGCTTTTACAATTAGAGAAAAAATAGAATACTCTATGCCTCTTTCTTGCATCCTTAAATTAACCAATATAAACCGCTCCACCAGCAAAAAAGGTAATGCCATTAAAAGCATATAAACAACGTCAGCATGCTGGTCTGATGCAAATAATAACCATGATACTTTTGTTGCAAAAGGAATTACAATCAAAATTAACACAATTGTAATAAAGCTTGGAATTATCAACGAATTCCAAAGAACTTTGTTTTTATTTTTATACTCATGATACTCCCTTATAAAAGCTTGATCAAACCCCAAATAAGCAACCATAAGCAATAAAGTATACAGTAGATTAAACATACTGGTTTTTCCATATTCATGTGGCAATAAATAGTGTGTACAAATAGGGACCGAAACAGCACTAAGTACTGCACCCAAAATTGGACCTAAAGAAAATCCAATAAACTTTTTTATAGCTCTCATACTTAATAATCCTCTTCAAAAATTCTTCTCCATCTTTCTTTAAATTGCTGATCGGAAAAGAATTTATCTATTACCTTTCTGTTTATAGCTTGTAATTTTTTAGAATTACATTTACAAATATCTGCCTCTGACAAAGATTCTGTAGAGAATATTTTCGCCCCCATCTTTTCAAAATAATCTTTACATCCATTAGCAGGGTTAACATATACTTTTTTCCCTAAATATAATAAACTTGCAATATTCCCCAAAGCCTGCTGTCTATTATGATTGAAAATAGCTACATCTATTTCAGATAGCAGTTCTGTATACTTTTCATAAGGCATAAAGTCAATCAATGGAATAAATTTATCCCCTAACTTGTCCTTGCCATATCTGACTATTTTGTTCCTATATTCATCATTTTCTTTCGGATAAGATAATACACATTTGACTAAAATCTCCTTGTCAGAAAACTGAGTCAGTTTATCTATTATTTCTTCATATTGACACTCTTCTGTGGCAGAATTTCCAAGAAGAATATTAATAGTATTCTTAGTTTCACTAGGTGCATCTATTTCAGGATAATAAAAATCATATGAATACGAGGCCAAATAAAATTTAGCAGCAGTTTCATAATTATTTTTTAAAAACAAATAGTCATCTGGAATATACCCAACAGCCTTTATTTTTTTTATAAATCTTATACGTAGTTTTTCCCTAACAACAAACTTGTCACGATTCCAATACGCATTGTATAAATCATACCCCCAAATATTCCAAAAATATTTATTACCTGCAACTGGTTGGAGAAATAACAATAATCTTAAATACATGTCTGACAAAAAAAGTGCATGGATTATAAGTTTATCCGCTTTTAAAATCTTTTTTATCAAAAAAATTGCACACTGAATTTTATTGGCAAAATCAATACTATATATAACATTATTTGCATTAACATTTCGTATATTTGATTCTGGTTTTTCGCCAAACACAACAAAAAGATGTTGATTTTCTTCAAACACTCGATTTATTCTTATAATATAATCCTCTGTAAATTTCTCATATGCAATTAAGTGTAAAATCATTTTCTCAAACATCTCCTATCGCTTTCTGTAAGAATTTCTTCGCTTTGTCTCTCTCATATTGCAATATTTTTTCTATTTTAGAAAAATCAACTCTACAATCAATATCATTATCATATATTGCTTCTTCTAAATTTAAAAGTTTAAGCAAAGCATATATTCGGTTCTCTGTTCCTTCATACGGAATAACTGTGAATTGTTTTTTAAAAATAATCGAAAACACGGCTCCATGAAATGAATTAGTAACAATATGTTTTGCATTCGCTATTAAATTAATAAAATCAATAGGACCTATTCCTGGTAAATTAAAAAAACCATTTGTATCTTTTTTTCTCCATTCATCAGCAATAATATAAACTGGCAAGTTGGATTCCTTTGATAATCGTTTAGCCTGCTCGACTACTATCGGATTATTTCCAAAAGCATAAACCAAGATATACTCTTTTTTTATAATTTGATCATTAAGCAATATCTTCCATTTATCTTCAGAAATAAGCAAAGTCGGATCTATAATATAATCGACAAAAGCATCATTAGATGTTAATTGACGTAAAAATTCAACATCATTTTTTTCTCTAACACCTATCCATTTAAATGTGCTAATCATTTCTCGATAAAATTCTATTTCCATATTATTTCTATCCGTATATCCCATGCTAACAGAAAAAGCTATTTTATAATTGTTATTACTCACAAAATTCAAAAAAAAGGCTTTATCTGCTTGAGTTATTCTAGTATTCCAAATCTGATCGCTCCCCGTTACATATTTTTCATATTTATCTATTTGTTCTACTGAATAAACCGTTTTCTTTGAAAATTTAATTAATCTTCTAAACTCTTCGTATTTTTTCTTTTTTTTCTTTTTTGATCTATATGTAAGAATATTTCTCGCTAATGACTTCAACATTACTTTTGGAGTATCTGTTTTAAATTGCCATATATTATATCTTCCAATCAAAAACGGAGACACATAATCTATCACTTCATTATCCGGATCAATTTGGCTTATAAATTGTTGTACTGCATAAGCTTGCAAAACAGAGCCATAATTATCTGCTCTAGGAATAGTAATAATTCCAATTCTACTCATATCTTTATTCCATCTCCATTCTTTTCAAAATATTTAACATTCTATTTTTGTTTTCTTATCTAAAAATATCTCAATATTATAAGGATACATTTAATTTTTTCTCGATAATAAGTCTTTCTGAATTTATAAAAGGGCACATGGCAGTTCTTAATTCTTGGCCATAATACATTTTTGATTTTTATTCTGTCTTCTTTATTTGGAAAATTCCGCATTTTTTCTAATTGAGAGCGATACGCTATCAATTCAATTACCGAAACATATTTATCATATTTATCCTCTATCCCTTTTTCCACATAATATTTTTTTACATTATCAATAGAATTGCATATATCAAGGATCTTTAATGTATACTGTCTACTAATGCTTCCTGTAACAATACGATATTGCATAACTGGTTGTTCAGTTAAAACAATCTTTTCCGCAAAAGACACTAATTTTAAGTAAAAATTTAAATCTTGACCAATCTTAAGATTTTCAAATTTAAGTTTTGAATTATCCAGTATGCTTTTTCTAATCAACTTATTTCCTGGCAATGGAGGGCACTGTGCAAAACACCAATGATTATGAAAATTTAAAATAAAATTTTTCTGTTTCACTGCATTCAAAACTCGATTCTGTTCATCAACTTCGTTAAAATCACCAATTACAATATCTGCCGTCTTATTTTCCAGTATATTAATCATATTCTTTAATGCATTTGGAAGTAGAATATCATCTGCATCAAAAAACATTACATATTTCCCTGTAGCAATTTCCAGACCTTTATTTCTCGCTGCTGGCGCCCCAGCATTATCTTGATAAATATATTTTACAAACAAATTGGAGACACAATATTGCTTAATCTGCTTCTCTGAATCATCAGTAGAGCCATCATTAATACAGATAACTTCCAAGTTAATATTCTGTTGTTTGATTGAATCTAAGCAATCTATAATAAATTTGCCTGCATTATAAACCGGTATAATAACACTGACTTTATCATTATCTGTCACTTTCTTCCTCCTTTTTTCTATATGACATAGTTATCAAAAATAACGTTAAAAGATATAAATCATATCTCATAATGTTATCTACAAACATTAAGAATACTGTATACACCATCAAAAGAAAATACAACAATGCAGTATCAACGCATTTCTTTTTCACAAAAAATTTTAGCATACTAATAATACTATATCAGAAAATACATCTGATAGCAATGAGTAAATCCCACAAAAAAAAAATAAACAAAAAGACCCCAACATCCACATATGTTTTAAGAATATCATTGTGAACATCACCAATTTTATTTAAAAAACCATTAATATAAATCCCCCCCAAATTATTAAGATAGTACATCGAGTAGCCAACACCATTTCCAGCAAAAAGCGGCGATATTGTATATGAATCTTTTAATGCACCCCATGTTTCTAATCTAGTCATTGTATTAACACCAAACAGTTGAGCAATGCATTGTATTCCATTGTATTTTACAAACAATAAATATGCAAATGTCATAAAAAAAACAATTCCCATATAAATACGAAGTTGTGCTTTTTCAAATCTTTTCGGACTTTTTCTCAATACATAATAAACAATAAGAACTGCAATCATTCCCACAAGTGCTATTCTCTTTCCACACATAAAGGTATATAACACACCAATCCAAAACTTCCACCCGAGTTTCTTCTTATTTTGATAATGTTCAAACAAAAAATAAATCAAAAACAATGGCAAAGCTAACCCAATTGGATGCACCTCAAGCAAACTACCAAAATTATCTGTATATGTAGAAAGATGAAAAAAATAAGAGCTCCCCTCGACTGAACTACACTTCAAGATAACCACAGTGTAATTTAATAAAATTATATTATAAATAATTTGAACACCTAATATATTCACATCCAAATATATAATAATCGCAGCCACTATAGGAATGATCCAGTATAACCCTGTTGTTAGTATTTCTTCAAATGGCAATTTATTATTTAAACAATTTAAGACAATTGAATAAATTGTTACTACAACGAATGGAATTAAAAACCTAGCATTTTCCTTAATATCTTTAACACGAATTGTTGAGCGCTTAGTAAAATAATCTATAATTCCCACAAAAATAACACCTAAATCCATAACATAAATCCAAATTGCTTTAAGATGAAATCCAAATGCATTTTCCTGCAACATCAAATTAATAAACAATAGAATTGCTACCGAAAATGAAAACGGAGTGATACGCATTTTTTTTCTTTTAATTACTTGTCCTTGTTCATAAATTGACATATATATTCTCCTCTTCATTTTATAAGTTATCTTTAAACATTATTCTTATTGTGACTTTGCAGGAACTCCAATCAATATCGAGTCATCTTTTTCACATGTTCGACATACAACCGCTCCTGCTGCTATTTTTATATTGTTTCCTAATGCAATGCCACCAATCACAGATGCCCCGACTCCTATATCACACAAATCTCCCATGGTAGGAGTATTTTTCATAAATGATTCCGAACCATCGTTTCCGATACAATTCATTCCATGTAAAGTGCAATCGGGCATCCCTATGCACAATGATGCTTTGTGCATGATATACTTTTAGTCCTTTGTCAATAGTATTAATAGGAATTGATATTCCCAACTTGACACCCAAACGATTATGTTTTCTTTTCCAATACGCCCCAACAATTTTTCCAAATAAACTATGACAATTTGTATAATACTCATCATTTCTTAATGCCTCGATGTATCTATAAATATAGCCAACTTCACACGCACTAAAAAAAGCGTGAATTTTCCCTTTGTATCCAAGTTCCTTATAAATCTCCTGCTCATAAATCAATACTTCTTTTAACTGTTTTTTTGTTTCAATCATCAACTATTCCTCTGTAAATAAAAATCTTGCATATTCAAAGTAACATCATGTATATCATATCCGGCATTTTTCACTGTATTAACTGCCCTTGTTCTATCATTTCTACGTCTATTTTTCATTATAGCATCCATCCACATTTCAGTCGATAGACTTAAACTCATAAATTGAACATTATTATTTAATTTTACTTCTTTTGTAATATTTTCAGAAAAAACACACGGAATCCCCGTACATTCAGCCTCTATTCCTGCAACAGGTAGTCCTTCATATAATGAGGGCATAACATAACAATCTGAAGCACATAAATATTCTTCCACATTTGATTTAACTCCCAAAAATTCTATAACCTTTTCTAACCCCAATTTATGCACTTTATCTTGACACTCTTTCTTTAACGGACCATCTCCAAGTAAAAGTAGTTTAACGTTTTGCCCTTTGCTTTTGCATAAATTTACAACATCAATTAAAAAACTCTGATTTTTTTGTTCCGTAAATCTACCAGTATTTATAATTACATATTTATTCTGGATTCCTAAATCATTTCTTAGTTTTTCTCTTATATCTTTACGAAACGAAAATCTTTTTGTATCAATACCATTGTAAATAATCTTAACACTTTTGTTTTTTAATGCATGTTTAGAAAAAATCCACTGAGCAGCCGCCTCCGAACAAGCAAAACAATTTGTCGCATACTTATCAATTATTCTTTTACAATAATTATAAATCATCAATTTTATTCTAGTTTTCCCACTAATTTCTGCGCTATGGGAATGATATATTCTAATAGGTACGCCAGCTTTTTTAGCAGCTTTTAAATAAAAAGCCCTTAGCGGTGTTGTATAATGTATGTGAACGATATCATAATGATTATGTTTTAAAAAGTTTTCTATCTGATTTGACTCGTCAAGAACTCTTAATAATGTATTATTAATATCAGAATGAACAAAATACTTCTTACCACCTAACAATGATATTTCTTCATCATAAAACTCTTTCTCATTTCTTAGTACCAAAAAATCAAATTGTATTTTATTTCTATCTATATTTCGATACATATTCATTATAAAAGACTCAATCCCCGCTGCAGATAACATTTCTGTAATATGAAGGATTCTTTTGGGTTTATTTTTCATTTCTTCAACCTCTTTCTAATATTTGCTGCTAAAATCATCATTGCATGCATCCCAAACCGCGAACAGCACACAATAGTTTTCCTAGACAAGGGAACGGTTACATATTTCATATTAGAAAACAAATCTTTAACCCATCCTTCTTCTGATAGTGTCTTTATCTGCCTTTTCTTTTCTCTTAATGAAATATTGTCATTACGCACAACACCATTCTGACAAATAACAATGTATGCAATCGCAGCAAATGAATAATATGCTTTCAAATCCTGAATCTTTTCAGTCTTCATATATGATGCAATTTTAGTTATTGGATAATGAAATTTTTTCTTTATCTGTGGATCATAACCATGTACAGCAGATTGTTCTAATATCCTATAGTGTAATAGACACTTTTGTGTATAATATGCCGTTTTGACATTTTTATATACACGATAATTAAAATCCACATCCTCCGCAATTCGCATTTGTTCGTCATATAAAACACCTTCAATACTTTTTTTTGAATACAACTTTCCCCATGGCGTAATTGTTCGCATATCCCAAAGCATAAAGTTATTTTTTTCATTAATGCTATAGCAAAAATCTTTTCCATAAACGTGATGCTCAAATTGTTGATCTTTAATGCATTTATAATAATCAAAAAAAACAATATCTACATTTTTTTGTTTTTCAATATTTATCAATTCTTCAATGCAAGTTGAAACAATCCAATCATCAGAGTCTAAGAAAAAAATATATTCCCCAGTACATCTTCTCAAGCCAGCATTTCTTGCAGCTGACGGTCCTTTATTGTCTTGGTTAATAATAATAATGCGTTCATCAGAAAGTTTTAATTTCTCAAGAATTTCTAATGTTTTATCTTCAGAACCGTCATTTACTATTATTATTTCAACTCTTTTATATGTTTGATAAATAACCGAATTAACACATTGTTCAATATATTTCTCAGCATTATATGCTGGAATAATTACACTAACCTTTTTATCCATTATTAGTATTTCCTCCAAGCCCAAACTGCTTAGTCCCTTCTAAAAATATCACGTGTATAAACCTTGTCCTTCACATCATCTAGGCATTTGTCATACCGGTTGGCAATAATAATATGACTGACTTTTTTAAATTTAGTTAAATCATTCATGACTTCACTACCAAAAAAAGTTTCTCCATCTTTCAACGTTGGTTCATAGATTACAACCACTGCTCCCTTTGCCTTGATACGCTTCATAACCCCCTGAATAGAACTTTGGCGAAAATTGTCGCTATTTTTCTTCATCGTTAATCGATAAACCCCAATAGTTACTATCTTTTCTTGCTTAGCATCATACTCATTATCCTCTTCATAGCTATAATAATTAGCCAACTTCAACACACGGTCTGCAATAAACTCTTTTCTTGTTCTATTACTCTGAACAATAGCCTCAATTAAATTTTCAGGAACATCAGTGTAATTTGCCAAAAGTTGCTTGGTATCTTTTGGTAAGCAATATCCACCATAACCGAAACTTGGATTATTATAATGGCTACCAATACGTGAATCAAGGCAAACTCCCTCAATAATCTTTCGAGAATTTAATCCTTTACTTTCTGCATAAGTATCCAACTCATTAAAATAAGCAACACGCAATGCCAAAAATGTATTAGCAAACAGTTTAACTGCCTCTGCCTCGGTGAACCCCATAAATAATGTGTCAATATCTTCCTTAAGAGCACCTTCCTGAAGTAGAGCAGCAAATTCGTGTGAAACCTTTACCAATCGTTCATCATTCAAATCTGTTCCAACAATAATCCGGCTCGGATACAAATTGTCATACAAAGCTTTGCCTTCCCTTAAAAATTCTGGACTAAATATAATGTTCTTACTATTGAATTTTTCTCGTACACTTGCTGTATATCCTACAGGAATTGTGGATTTAATAACCATTATAGCTTTTGGATTACACTCTATGACTATTTTAATCACATCTTCAACTGCAGATGTATCAAAATGCTTGGTATGACTATCGTAATTAGTTGGTGTAGCAATTATAACAAAATCAGCATTAGCATATGCATCCTTCGCCTCTATCGTTGCAGTCAATTTCAATTCTTTTTTTGAAAAATATTCTTCAATATAATCATCTTGAATTGGCGACTTACGACTATTAATCATTTTAACCCTCTCAGAAACAGTATCAGCTGCCGTCACCTGATGATATTGACTAAGTAACGTTGCAATAGATAGCCCTACATATCCAGTACCTGCAACAGCAATTTTATAATTCTTCATATTTTTCTCCTCATTTCTTATTTACAGCAAAGACAGCCATTTAGTTTTTGAAATCCTGCTTTCCAAACACATCTTCATACAGCCCACAGATTTTATCCCATGTGTACTCTTCAGCTACGCGTTTTCTGGCTCTCACCCCCATCTCTGTGATTTCATCTGCACTCATAAAATCTGCTTTATCAATCAGACTAGCCAGTTCTCCGTCATCACGACTCCAGTATAACGCACAATTTTCTGCAACCTCCCTGTTAAAACCGACATCAACCAAAAGATTCAAATCCGTACTGCCAAGAGCTTCGATTAACGAAGGGTTGGTGCCACCAACTGTGTGACCATGGAAATACGCATATGCGTTTTCCCGAATTTTTTTTAGAAGTTCCTGATTGTAAACCGTGCCGACAAACTTGATTCTCTTGTCACTCTTGAAATGTAATTTTTCTTCTAATTCATTCAAGAATTTGTCATTCACATTTGTAATCAGTGCAAAGTCTTTCTGACTGTTACTCTTCATAAATTCCCGAATCATGACTTCAAAGGAATTTTCCGGCACAAAACGACCAACAACCAAGTAATAATTCTTTTTCGTCAATCCTTTTTCCTTATACCAGTTCACTAACTTATCGTCATCGTCAGCCAATTTACTAAGTGTCAAATCAGCACCATATGCGATAAATGTGGTTTTCGGACTTCTCTTTTTTATTCCTTTGTTGTCATAGCATTCATGGATGTATTTCTCTATATTTACAGAATCACAAATAGCAAGGTCACAATATTTTACCATCATCTGCTCCGAAATCTTCCAATATTTCCGAATCGGTGCAGGCCACTTAGCTCTCAACCATTCATGACCATCCGGATTTAAATACACCGTTCCGCCCAGCTTATGAATTTTTTTATAAAAATGTCTTGCAAAAGGTCCTATACGACAAGCCATTATATATATAATCGGATGAGAAATATGATTCTTTTTGATATGTTTGCAACAAGCTCTCAATGCAGCAACATCATAATAAATCGCTTGTGCGGGTCCAATCTGCGGAACATTTATTTTAAAGCAATGAGCGTTATGCAGTTCAAACTCATGGTCGTTAATTCTTGTTACGCCCTCATATTTGTTTTCATCCATGCATCCATCGCCATTAGCTTTGCAAGCAACATGATATTTGATATTCCTTTTATTTTGATGGTATTCTGTAAGCTTGTATACAAACGTCTCATATCCACCATAGGCACCAAGACTCTTCGCACCAACCAAGTACACATGCTGCACTTCATTCACCTGTTCCATTTTCTCATCCTCAATCATTTTCCCATTCCATTCCAAAAAAACACCGTGCTCCGCCACCCTCTACTTCTGCAGAAGTTGACTACACGGTGTGTTCCATCTGTCCTGCAACGCGGCAAAGCGACGATTACACTTCAGACTTGCTTAAAAACTTCAATTCCTCATAGCGAAAGACAACTGTGGCTGGTGTTCCAAGCACATCCACACTTGCCTTCACTGTTTTCTCTTTCTTGTTGTTTTCCAAAATGCGGCAGCGGCTTCCGGCAAATACACCGGAGATTACATCCGCATATTGGAAGCTGTCTGTGTCTGACTGCTCCTCGGCCTGACGTTCTTTATGCCTTTCTTCCCGCAATTCTTCGTACTCCTCTTCGGAGTATTTCTGAATCACCTCGAGACCAACTTCCACCTTTGTCTGGCGGCCAAAAAGATTTACCATTAGCTGCGCCGTGCGCCGGTGTCTGTCAATTCGGTAAATGGAGCCCTGATAATTTTTTAAGGCCCCTTCCGTAATACATATTTTGTCGCCGATAAGATAACCAACTGATATTTGAACAATATAATGCTCGTCCATCATGGAAAGAAGGTAGGCTTTCTCCTCTTCCGTAATTGGTGCAATCTCATCCGCGTCGCGGAGCACCTTTTTAAAACCCGGCACTTTCGCTAAGTATTGGCAGAACAATTCGATGTCACTTGTATCAACAAAAATATAGCCGGGGAACAAGACCTTTTGCTCCTCGTGCCATCTTCCCTGATAGCGCTTTTTCCTGACGTACATCGGGACAAAAATTTTGTCGTAAGTTCTGCCATCTCTATTTAGAATCAGCTTTTT
>ENA-OOWX01001080-OOWX01001080.1-human-gut-metagenome-genome-assembly--contig:-NODE-1080-length-14146-cov-3.895891_pt1 | contig 14146 bp, 8 predicted proteins | sample MGYA00241583_ERZ501335 | MGnify/ENA primary metagenome ERZ501335 (study PRJEB25962, sample SAMEA2042731) | human gut metagenome | biome: human gut; feature: human-associated habitat; material: faeces...
GCACTTCTGAAAAAGAAGAAAGAAGCATACCCAGACTACCGTAAGGCACGAGATGAGATGCAGGAGTTGATGAAGGCTCAGAAAAATGTAGAGATATTCTTTGCAGAGAAAAAGAGTACAACCGAAAAAGAACAAATACGATAAACAAAATCCGCCGAGGATTCTTCCCGTTTTTTGTAGGGAGGAGTCCTCGGCGGATTTTTGCTTTTGAAAATCGATTTCTATGAATTGCTCACAAATACACAACGATGGGGGAAGATCACAGAATATTATGAAATCAAAGAACAGTAGAGGTTGATATAAAAAGGTATACAATAAACGCAAGCCACAAAACAACTTCAGCAATTATCAAATATTTCAAGTGTTGCTGCAATTTTTCAGGGACAATTTCTCCCTTTTTCAAAAAAGCGAAAATTGAATCTCGCGCTTTATCGACATCTTCCTGATTGACTTCCAGTTTTAAATGGAAATTTTTTCCAAAAAGGAGCTGGTGCATCCCATAATATATTGAAAGCAATATCAAAAATGAAGTGACGCTTACGAGTGCTGGCTGGGTCCAACTTATTGCCATAGCTTCTGCCGATGTAAGATCTCTGTAAAAAACAATATCACTTAAACCGGCTACAAACAGCAGAAAATTCCAGCCCAAAAATGTATATAAAGTTTTCTTCATTGTCTATACCTGCAAAACCGTATGCGTTAGCCACCAACAGCTTGGTAATAATCAGTATCCGTCCGGAAAGGTGTGGACGCTCCACTATTATAGTACGACATAGTCTGATGATAGCAATGCGTATAATACGAATTATCATGAGTGAACAGCACCTCATAGGTACGGCTATTAACAACAACTTTTTCATATGTTGTAGTATCAACAGCTTTGCCCAACATATATTCAGCTACCGAAAATGCAACAAGTGCCGGTATACTACTTTTTTTTGAGAATCTTTTTAGCAAGTGCTGCGGCAGTACGACATTGAACTATTTCCTGCTTTGTTATTGTAACAGGACCCGGAGTTCCTACATAACGATGTTTATACTGAGACCCGGTAACTTCAGATCCAGTTGTTGCAACACCATATTGAGCCTCATAAATTTTTTTGTAAACAGAATAATCTGCATTCACCTTTGCGGTCGATGTTGAACCATTTTCAATGGTTTTAATTATCATTGTGCCAGTAGGAGTAATCGTACGAATCATAGTTGCACCAGAAAAAATGATGGTTTCAACAACATTTTCACCATCCATCCGATAAGACACGTTAAGGCCTCCCATTGTGGTTGCCGCAGAAGCACTAACTGCTAAGAGTGAAAATGTCATAAGCACTGCCATGAAAAAAGATATAAATCTTTTAGTTGTGGTCATGTTGGGTCATCTCCTTTTTTGTAAAACATCGTATTCTCCTTCAAGGAATTGGTTAATATTTTAAAATCTGCATTGGAATCACCACTTTTTTGATAAAATTAGGAGCCATCACTTTCCGACAGCCATTCGTCTAGGATTTTTGATGCTATTTCAGCATATTCTTCATCTGTAGAAATAGATTTCAAATATTTGTAAAGAGTATCTTTTTCTTCTGCCGACCCAATATAAGGAAGTTCTGCTCCAATTCCAGTTGTGACAAGCGCTTCAAAATCCGTATCAGCCATCAGTTTGTTATGATTCAGTATACAAAGCGTATCTTCAGGAAATTCAACAAGCCGCTTAGACAATACCGAAAAACCATCTTCGGTATATCCGCCATCTGAAATTTTAAGCGCTTCTAATATTTGACTTGTGCCCATATCCTCAAGCTCTGACAAAAAATCTTGTGGATTTGATACCGATATGGATACAGAGGATTCGGTGGAGGATGACGGTAGCGAATTTGTTGCGCAGGCAGATAAACTGGCCAGCATGATTGCGAGGATTAGAATTTGAAACCTTTTCATCTCGCTCCTCCAGCATCATATCTTAGGTATCTCTCTCGATAATTTCAAGCACTCCCGTTTTTTGACTTTGATTATTGAGAACATTCTGAATCGCTAATTGATCACTATTGGTGACGCGAACGCATCCATATATAAATAGAAGCGTTTTGAAAAAACGCGCAGCCTGCATCGGAACGGTGCAGAATGAAGGGGATTGGGCACAGCCCAACAAGCATTTTGCAACGCAAAAATGGCGTTTGTATAGACAAAAGCCCTGCTTGCCAGAGTTATCTCAACCATCGGATTCATCTTTCACTGTATCAGTTTTTTTCTTAATATAGTCATCATAAAATCCGATTGCCTTTTGCAGTGCCAGAAAATGTTTTCCAGTATACTTGATTGATCGCTTCTCTCCCTGCATCTCGATATCGCAAACGATCAGGTTTTCATCTTCTTCCTCAACGTTGTATGTTTGAATCATTCGGACAAGTTCAGAAAGATTTTTCTTTCCATATCTGAATTCTGCTGCACAGTTCGGGCAAAGGCAAAGCGAGTTCCATCCCTCTGATATGCTCTGCTTGTACGCTGTCGGAATCGAATCCGTCGGCAGAATATTGCACGCCTCGAAGTATGGTTTTCCATCATATCGGATAATCTGCTTGCCGCAAATCTGGCACTTACCAAAATATTGCGCTCGCAAAAAAGCCTTTTCTTCGTGGTTGCTTTCAGAACAGGTATACCGCAGTCGCGGCGCAACTGTTTTTTGGCCTTCAAGTCCCTCTTGGAAGTTTTCTTCCAACTTTTTTTCGCGATGTTTCAGGTTCCGCACAGCACCGTACTCGCCCAATGTCTCATCATCTGGAGCTGGCTCTGTCTCTACCTCGGTCTGCGCACTGCTCTGCTTCTCAAGCAACTCCGTTAAAGATTGTGTTTTGTCAGTCTCTTTCTGTCGTTTTTTCTGAAGTTTCTGGTATGTTTCGCACATTAGACGCAGTTCATCAGGTCTTTTCAGCATAGCACTGATAAAAGCCTGGTATGGTTCCTCTACGCTTTGGATTACAGTCTCGACAGCTTCGCTTTCTGCCTTAAAGGGAAGTTGTGCAAATATCTCTGCTCCGTGACCTGAATACTGCACAGCTAGGTCTGACTTTTTTATGTCAGCGGGACTTTGAAGTGTTCCAGTCTTATCGTACAACCATTTTGTACCGCTAAGCTCCAACGCCAGCATTGAAGGAATATGATTCACGCTGTCAGTTGTCGTGGTGTTAAACGCCTTACTATGAGAACCGGTCATTTTTCCGTATAATGGGTGTTTCTTCACTTTTTCATTTATAAGATCCACCGCTTTAACTGACATTTCAACGGAATTACTACACAAGATATCCTGTAAATGGTCGATAGAATGGTACATATCCCATGTTTCCGGGTAGTCTACTCTTTGACATCTCTTGTAAAGGACACGCTTCTGTAGCATTTCAAAGAAACTGGCATCTGCTCTTTGCAGCCTATCGTCATATGTACAACAATCCACCAGTATATCTTTAATTCCGATGTTACAGCCGATTTTTTCAAACACTTCCGCCGGGATTTTCCCATAGTAATCTTCCGACACCCATGGCACATTCAGCTGGCTCAGCACCGCCTGTCCTGTAAGGTCTGAATGATCGAGAAATGCAAACGGAATATAACAGTCCCCCGGCTTCTTCCATTGCTGTCCATCCCAAACGATTGGGACATTTGCCAGAATACGTTGCACCTCCGCTGCATTCTCCTTTAATGCACGCTCGATCAGTTCAAAGTGTTCCAGATTATCCTCAAACTGGATATCCGTATCATCTGAATCTTCACCATAAAAGCACAACACATCATCTTTCAGTTCCCGAATGGCATTATATTCCTCAATGCCGAGTGCATCAACATAAAAATTTCTGCCGCGCTGATCCTGAAGGATTGCTGCGCTTATTTTATTTTTGCAGGACATCGGATTATTAAGGTAGACCTGTGCCATACCATCGTACTGGCAGCGGATGTGCGAACCATCCTGAAGCCGGACAAAGGGGATTCCTTTGGCATCTACTTTTTCTTTGGAACGGAAGACACCAGTACAGGTTGAATAAATCGTATCAAACAGATTCAGAAGCCACTCATCCGTCTGTTCTTCCAGAATTTCTGCGGTCAGGCGCGGGAGGACATCCCTCCAGCGTAATACCGGCAGACCAAAATGATGGGTCAGATACATCATCAGATGTTCGTTGACTCCAAGGCAGACATCTGCTTTTACCCAACAGGCTGTGTCACCATATTCTCTCTGTAAGATGGACTGTGTGATATTATCTGCTATATTTTTAGCATAAGGCAACATTGCATTTTGGATCGAACAATAGCCGCCTTCTTCGGTCGGCAGAAGGGCAAGACCGTCCCTTAAAAGTGCAAGTCCCATTTCATGGATGCCTCGAAGATTTTCTTCCTTACAGGTATCCAAGATTGGGTATACCTCGTTCAAAAAGTCAAGTGTCACATAACCATTTTTCAACAACCAGCGGATGCTATCGGCAAAAAGTGTTGCAAGTTTTTCAGCAAGGAGCTGATTCACTTCATTGTGCCTGACATTGTCTCGCGCAGGTGTCGTTGAGAACGGAACATGAATGTAAAATGTCTGATGCGTTTCTACTGCTGTCTGGAAGAAAACATAAAGATAGTGCTGTTCTGTCGGGATAATCCTATCTTTTCCGTGGTCATCCGTTTCGAGTTCATATCCAATCAAAATTGGCTGCTTATCTTGTGTACGAAACACCAGAAGTTTTCTTGCGGAATTTGTTGGCTTCTGCGTCAGCAGGACTTTATCCACGCCATTGTCCACTGGAACGGATTCTTTGCTGACGGACCATTCGCTTTCATCCGGATAAATTTTGCAGCTTATATTTCTGACATTGCAAAGAGCAAACAAAACATCCGCAGAAAGATACTTTTTTAGCGCATCTCCGATCTCATTATAAGCTGTTTCGGGATTGACTTCTCCATCAAATGGGAGAATCAGAATCGTATCGTCCCCGGTCGCCTCATTTTCTTCCGCATAAGGAAGGATCAGATTGCAGATCCGGAAAGAATACTGGCCAGAATAGATCCGCGGCGTTTTCGTATAGGCATAGACAGACTTGAATCCAATGCCAAATCGTCCGATTTTCCCGGACTCCGGCTCATCTTTCGTAGAACGAATGCCGCAGATACCCTGGATATCTGCTTCTGTAAACAGTTTTCCGTTATGACACAGAATCAGACGGTCCTGGTAAAGGGAAAATGCCACATAGGTTGCCCCAGCATCCTCTGCATTCTGAATCAACTCAAAGATAAAGTGTGTTCGGTCACTGTACTGGTCTACCAGAATGCGGGGTGCCCATTCTTCAAATTTCTGACCATAATCCTGTTTGCTACGTTCCCGGATCTCAGAATATAAATCTCCCATAAGCCATCCTTAATTTAATCACAAACCGTAATGATTCCCCTAACAATGACGTTTTCTTCGACCGCTGCGCAATTCTGGATATTTTCCAAATCGTTCAAAGAAGAATTCTTCTCAGTTTCGAGGCTGTTGAGCTGACTCGTATACATCCGCTTGATGCTCTCGTCGTCCACAGCCTCAATGCGGGCCAACAGATCTTCTTTGCGGAACTGATAGCTTTTCAGAACAGCTGCACGGCGATAATCGCATTTCTCTTTTACATCGATCGTCAGCTGCGCAAGAGCCTGCTGTTGCTGTTCCCGTTTCAGCTGGGACAGCTTTTCCCACTGTTTATCCGTGCAATCATCAGGAATCTCCTTATAATCCGCTGCTTCCAGCAGGTCACAGAAATCCGACGCAGACAGATTGATTTCCGAAATCGGAACGATACGAACCTCTTTCCGCATTCCAACGATTGTTCTCTCTACGATCAGGAACGGATAGTCTCCGCAGGGAACAGGATAGTCACTGGCATCCACAATGAGCTTGATATAAACCTCTTGCTTTTTATGAAGTTCAGCGGCTGCCATTTTTACAAGCGGATGAACCGCCGTAAAGAAGATCGCATTCCGGTCCCGTGCTGCTTCTTCCTGGTTGAAAGTCACAGAGATGCGCGTATCAGAGCCTTTCAGATAATCCATCCACTGATTGTACATCGCCGATTTCTTCATCCGGGAGTTGCGCAGCTTTGTTTTCAGAGTTGCACGATTTTCACCACTCAGGGTCAAAACTTTATGGGCTCCTTCACCCTGAATATAGTTTTTCTTTTCACCCAGAATGCGATAGAGGTATTCTGTCACAAGTGCCTGGATGTATCGCTCTCCGATCCACGGATTTTCGGCATCCATAACCTTTCTGTCCAACACATAGCCGGAGATGTCAATGCCAAACAGCTGTTTGCTTTCGTCCTCCAGCCGTTTCATTTCGTTCGCTCTGGAAACCTCATTGTCGGCGATTTTTTCAATCTTCTCCTCTTTTTCCTGCTGAGTAAGAGAGGAATCGAATACTGCCTCATTGATTTTCTGAGTCATATCGCCAAGAATGCCAGCACACTCGCCAATCGAGCTTTCAAACACACCAATGCGCTCCAGGCAACGGTGATAAATCTTTGCATCGATCGTGTCTTCTGTTACAAGATTACAGATGATAACGGTATCGCTCTTTTGTCCGCGACGATCGATACGACCGATTCGCTGTTCGATTGCCATCGGGTTCCACGGAAGATCATAATTGATCATAAAATCGCAGAACTGATAGTCCAGACCTTCACAGCCGACCTCTGTGAACAAAAGGATGTCCAGCGCATTGGCATTGTCCACCGGAAGTTCAAAACGTTGGCGGAGTGCCAGACGTTCTTCGTCTTTCACACTGCCGTTCACCTGCGCCACACGGTATCCTTTTTCTGCAAGATGCTGCTCTATATAGCGAAGCGTATGACGGAACGAGCTGAACAGGATGATCTTGTTGTTCTGCTGGTGGCTCTTGGTTTCTATGACTTCCAACAAACGCTCCAGCTTTTCATCAGTCTGAGGCAGATTCTCCGAGAGCTCGATCACATGGTTTGCCATTGCGCGGAATTCGGCTTCCAGTGAACCCATGCTCAGATTTTCAAGTTCATTGACCGTGAGAGCGCCTTCTTCATCACAATAATCCGAAAGAATATCGCCGAGACGGCGTGTGACCATGCCCTTCAGCAACGGCGCGAGACCAAAAATGCAGCTGGAAGCCTGCCGCATGAGCGTGCTCATCATAAACTCCAGCGGCACATTGTTGTGCAGATAGCTGAGCGCATGACTTTCAAAATCCATCAGTGCTTCATAAAGTTCTTTTTGCTCCGGGGTAAAATGGACAGAAACGCTCTGAGGGCGGCGCACACAGAAATCGTTCTGAATATCCTGACGACGGGTACGATTGATCATGTCTGCAAAGCTATGTAGCCCTTCCACATCCTGAAGGAGCCCTACACGCGTTGCGCGGTCGATCGGCTGCGCACTCTTGAGCGTTGCCATGACATTTTTATAGGTCGGGTTATCTTCGATGACACTATGTCCCCAGCTGGTCTGCGCGGCACAGGCAAGGTGCTCTGCAGCCTCCGAACGCCAGTTTTCTGCCTGATGGCGAATCAATCTTGCTGCCGCATTGATCTCTGCATTCGGCTCCTGCATTTCCTTGAAGGTCTTTTTGTCCAAGATCACATCCGGGCGGAGAGTGTTCAGCAAGGTATACAGGTCATCATCGTCTGTCTGAACCGGTGTTGCTGTCAGCATAACAACGGCATCTGCATTGTCTGTAAAATAACGTGCAACCCGGTAAGCACCTGTATTCGAGTGGCGAATGTGGTGAGCCTCATCAATGATCACCAGGTCAAAATGAACCGGTTCTTCCAGATCAAGCAGACCTTTCTGGCGGCCTTTGCCCGTAAGCAACTCCTTGGTCATCAGTGAATACGGCAGGATCGTTTTCCGCAGAGCAACCGGCCATTCTCCATCTTTGTCGCACTCGTTGATCGCCTCCCGAAGCAAAGCACCATCCAGCTCCGTAAAGTTTTCATCAAAGCGCTTCATCTCAGAGCGCCACTTGTGTTCGGCAACCAGCGGCTTGGGGCAGATGATCAGTACCGACTCGAAATCATCGTTGCGCGCCTGCAATTCACGGAGGATTAGGCCGGCTTCAATGGTTTTACCAACACCGACGCTGTCTGCAACAAGAATTCGCGGACGTTCCGCATGGATCATCTTCAGGGCCGGGCGGAACTGATAGGGAACAAAATCCACACGGGCTGCGTTCAGGGAGTACAGCTGGTCGTTGGTGGGGCTGCAGAGCTGCTGAGCAGTCAGGAGAATCTTCAATTCATCGATGGTGACATTGCAGCGCTCTGGAGAAGCATCCGCAAGAAGAATTTGATCCGCATAAAGCGTTTCTCGTGAATTCCCAATCCAAACCTGATATTCTGTGTTTTCGCCACTGCCCTGGATGCCAACGATTGGCCCAATTTGACTCGGATCACTCTTTTTCTTGACGATCACTCCAAGCTCAAACGGGTTTGCCAGCACTTTGGCTGCAGGAGCAGGTTTTGCGACCGCAGCAGCAGGCCGGTCAGCCGGGCAAGGAGACGGTTCCTGAATCCGAATGGGATTTCCATAGTTTGGCATTTCTACCGAGGCCCTGAATTCCTTAGCTTCGTTTATTTCTACACGATCACCGCCAAATCGCTCCATAAAATCAATGTACCTTGACAAATCGGTTTTCGTCATAGTCAAAGTTACTTCTTCTGGAGTAGGATGCGCCCAGTCATTCCGTACTTCAAACATAGCTCGGATGCTATCCTTCATTCCATAATAATCCGTGTAGAATTCGATATTACGGAATGAATAGATATTCTTTCTTGCCACAGTCAAAACAGCCTGTAAATCCAGTCCTTGCAGCGTCGAAATGCTTCTTTCATTCACTTTCTGTTGCTGAAGTTCTGATAAGCTGGGGAGAACGATCATACTCCACCAATCGTTTGGTTCAAGGCTCTTTAGACGTGGCTCTAACCATTTGCGACATACATCCGCCGCATTCAGAAGGTAAACGTTCATTTTTGCCACAACTTCAGCAATATTCATTTTTATTCCTCCTTTTTGGCCCCAGCAATATCAATTTTTACAGATCTTTTTTCCACAACAGCACCTGTATCCTTGTCCGTCAGCAGGAAATAGTAGTCATTTTCACGAGAATACGGGAGCTTCTTCAAAGTCAGCGTGACCTCTGTGCGGCGTTCTTCATCTGCGCAGCCTGCGGTCTTGTCTGCCCGGATTGTCCGCTTGGTGGACACCTGATTGTCCATCGCATTGACGACAAAAACCTCATACGATGCCGGGAGGACCGTATCCGTCACAAGTTCTGTCTGAAGGAACTTCAACGTAATCTTTCCGTCCATCAGCGTTTCCGGGGTTGGCAGAAGCGAAACGGTGGCTTTCTGGGTCTCAACGTGCCCGGCCTGCGTGCGGACATCCAGCACCGGCACCAGCATCTCCTGCACAGAGGCACCACCATGCACATAGTTCTGCCCGCCGCCAGCACACTTGAAAATAGAGCTGCCCAGCGGGGTGTATGCCGTGCGGTCATCAGCCGTATCCAGCACATCCCCCAAGCGGTAGCCCACAGCTCCGACCACCGGCTGTGTGTCATCAGAAATTATAAAACGCTTGTTTTTGATCACCGCCTGTGGCAGATTGATGACCTTGTCGCTCTCCATGATCGGGTCGTGCTTATACAGGAATCCATGGTCTGCCGTTACGATAAAATGCCGGATGTTCGCATTGTCGGTCAGGCGGCGGATTTCCTTGTACAGTTCTTCCACAGCCTCCTCGCAGGCAGAAAACACTTCGTTTTCCGTGCGGGCCTCATCGCCGCGGGCATCGATCTGGTTGTGGTAAACATACACCAGCGTCTTGCCTGAGAAGTAGCTGCGCAACTCGTCGCGGCGCATATTCTGCATCTGGTCGAACTGGATGCAGCTGCTGTTTTTCTCTGCCGCTTGCAGGATGCTTTCCCGTGCAGCGGTACCTACCGTTTTCTTTCCGAGGATGGTCACAGTGCTGTCGGGCTGAAGCTCCAGACTGACATGAGGCAGCAGTGCCGCCATGCCGAGCTGGGTATAGGAGGGCACTGTGCTGACAGCCGGGGTCAGCTTTGCCGTGCATTTTGCATCCATCGCCAACTTTTCAAAAAGCTGCTGAGCCACTTCGTACCGCATGGCATCCGAAATAAACACCACCACGCGCTCCCGTGTGCCACTGACATTCTTGCTGTAAAAATGGGTCTGACGCTCTGTCTGGAAGGTGGTCAGATTATGGGACAGACTCTGGCACCAGCGCACAGCCAGCGGATCGAGGAAGCAACTGGTGTACACTTTTTCCACAAGAGCTTGCAGCTTTTCAATCTCCTGTGTACGGATGACTTTTCCATAGCTCAGGTAGAACTTCCGATAAGCCGTATCCACCTGCCATGCGCTGCCACTATACTGCGCCGCCAGTGCATCAACGCCGTCTGCCGGGACGAAATGCACTGCCTCCAGAACGGTGCAGGCATTGGCCAGCAGGCAATACAGCTCTTTCTGGGCATCCTTTGCGCCAAAGTAGATCTTGCTGCGCTCCTCGCAGATCTGCCGGATGCTGTACCCCTTCAGGGTTGCCGATGTGTTTTCTTCCATCAGGCGGTTCATGATCCAGCTGCTGATCTGTGTCTCTGCCGCATCGAATACCGTGCAGTCCAGCAATAAGTCGGGGTTCGTGTGCTGCAACTGCCCCAGAACCTGCATGACGTTCAGCTCCTGCGCAGCCGTTGCTGAGAACCGCTCAAAATACGGCTGATCTGGCAGATAGTTCATCATGCTGTCAAGGAAATTCAGAACCTCGCCCTCCTGCGGCAGGCTGCGATCCAGCCATTCATCCGGGGCATCAATGTCCATTGCGTGGGCAGCATAGGTGGCAAATAGGCAGGTGACCAGATCTTTCAGGTTCTTCCCGGCCGGATTGTAGCCAAACAGCCGTTTGCAGACCAACCAGAAATCCGTTGCTAGCCCGAATTTCTCAAAAAGCTGCAAGGATTCGTTCCCGGCATCCAGCGCACCGCGCAGAACATGGCGTACCAGTTCCTCCGGCTTGGGCGGGCACTTGCACAGCACCGCCATCATGGCCAGCGCAAAGGTTTCTTCCGTATAGGCAGGCGTACCCAGATCGTAGAACCGTTTCGTGCGATCCTGCGCTGCAAAGAAGTTGATATGTTCCTGCACAAAGAGCCGGGTTCTTTCATCCAGATCAAAGTCCTGTGCGATCATGGTCGCCTTGTCGGTGGAGTATTCCTGCGAGTAGCACAGCATATCCGCAAGATGGTTTTCCTCCAGTGGGGGCTTTGCAAAGGGCGCATAGATCAGAAAGCTCTCGTCCGGGTGGTCGATCTCCAGCATCCACTTGGTGGCAAACTGGGTGCGGGGCTCCATGCGGTATACCGTCACACCGGGGAGGTCGAGCTGATTCACTTCGTTCTCAAAGCTGGCCGATTCATCGTACCAGAATACCAGTTTGCGCTGCTCTCCCGGTGTAAACATTCCCCGGAGACGTTCTTCGATCTGGCGCAGTGTCGTTTTAGCCATGGGTTTTCATCTTTCCTTTACAATATCGTAGAAACACCAATACACCGGAGCGGTGTTGCAACACCCCGGTGTATTGGTTTCACATTATTTAATCGGCGCAAGTACGTTCAGATTTTTGCCATCTGCGGCGGTCTGCGCCTTGACGTAGTTCACTTTTACGCCGTCATCCAGATCCAGCGTGATGCGCAGGGCGGCAAGGTGGGCGATATTTTTCTCGTACTTCTCGCACTCCTCCTGCTGGAGCTTCAGCTTGTCCAGACGCTTCTGCGCCGTGGACACCGTGCGGGCATCGTTGCTGCTGGAAATGACATTGTTCTCCTGCACGATCTGCTGTGCGTAGGTGCGCAGCAGGGGGCTAAGATAGTTGTTGTAGACGCGGCCGGTGGTATCGGCATCCCAGCGGTGGAGGGAAACCAGCGCCTTGAAGCCGTTTTTCTTGCCGCTGTCGAACATCCAGTAGATGGGCCGCTTCTGGTAGATTTTGCAGTGGTCCGCAAAGAAATCCTTCAAAAAGTAGTTGCGGATGATCTCGCGGCTGGTGTTGCCCTTGTTGCCCAGTGCCTTTGCAACGAACGCAAGGTTTTCTTCCAGCGTGTCAGCACCATACACCACCCGGACAAACTCCACGATACGGTTCACAAGGTCGTTTTCGCCAAAGTATTCCTCATCGCACAGGGGCAGCACATTATCCGTTACCGGCTTGAGGGTCACATATTTGCTGTCATCCCATTCGCCGCCGGCATACACCAGCCCATCCACATCCAGCGAATACCGCCCGAACAGGCACCCCACTGCATAGGAAAGCAGGCTCTTGATCTCGCGGGTCAGGTCGGCGCGACGCACGGTCACATCCTTGTCTTCCACTTCCGGGGTCAACTCATCCTGCAAACCGTAAATATCAATGAAGATGCGGTTCAGTTCTTCCTCGTTGGCCTTGAGCTGCTGGAAACGCTGCTCACATTCTTCCTGCCATGCGGCAAATTTATCGCTTATCAGTTTTCCCATTTTATTATTCCTTCTCTGTCTGGCAGCAACTACTACCCGGCAGGTTGCAAGTCCGTTTTAATTTTGCGGCAAGTTTGATGCAAGTTTGCAGCAAGTTTGATGCAAGTTGGTTCTAAACATGCATCCAAATGCCCTCTGCATCAAACATTGGCAAACCAACGTGCCGCGCTTGTTTTTCCTTGAGGATACACCTGATGGCTATCTTTCAATTCTTGCATCAGCCTTTGTATCTGTCCACGAGTAAGACCCGGCAAAACTTGCTGCAACTCTTTGAACGGAGTTCCAACATCGTTATTCTGCCGGATATGTTTCAGCAGCAGCGCCTTATTGGTATCTTTGTCCAGACCAACGTGTCTTGTATGCACGCCGGTCTTTCCTGTTGCCGCATACAGGCTTCTTGCAAGGACATATTTCTTTCGGCCGATATGCTCCACAATACCCATTTCGACCAGCCGGGGCAGCCGCGCCTGCATTTTTCCATTGAGCGGACGATCGTGGTAAAGCGCATCAATGGCCAAGAAGTCTTCCGTGGACAGCAGCTCTGTACTTCTTTCACTGATGCGATTGATCACCGAAAGCATCGCCTTGTCAATGATTAGCCCATTCAGCGTAACGCTGACAAAGAACTCATCCGTACCAGTAAAGTCCGGGAGCGGCTTTGCCTCCTGTACGCTTAGCTCGAACATCAGATTCATGCCCTGCCCGGAACGTTCGACCATGCCGCATAGGGAAAGAATCTCTGCAATACGGCGATTGCGTGGCAACTGACGATCCAGTATATTGTCCAGCGTAATGCCAAAGGGCAGGCCGCCGGGGCTTTCAACTACAAGTCTGTCCCGATATTGGCGCACAAAGATGCTGCCGCCAAACTGGTAATTTCTGTGGCTGACTGCATTCAGAATGGCCTCTCGCACGACGCGCTCATTGAACGTAAAGATGTCAAATACGAAAAAACCTTCCTGATAATGCTGTTTGTCGTTCCGCAAATTGACCAGCTCCCAGATGCGGTCATAGCACGCAAAGAAGCCCACCCGGAATTCTTCCCGCTGGTTTGCAGGGCCAGATGCTTCGGAAGAACGATATTCAAAAACAATTTCAGCCTGCGGTAAAAAGCGAGTAAGCGCTTCATTTTTGCCGAACAAAATCAGAGCTGCATAGGTCACGCCACTATCCGTGATGGCACCACAATCAATGAGAATCTGATGCCTTGACCGTGTTGCAAGCTGTTTATTGCCGCTTTTTTCGATCCAGTTGGAACGGAAATTTTCAATCGCCGTCTCATCCAGATCGTCAAAGGTCGCGCCCTCACAAATTTTGCCGGAGAAGTCTGTTCCAATCTCATCATAGATGCGGTGGCGCATATCTTCCGGCATTGGGCCTAATGTATCGCCGTCATAAATCCACGCAACGCCTTCATACAGTACCGGCATCCCGATTGGACGGCTTTTTATATCAAAAACCAGTACCCGCTTTCCCTCATAGTCATACAGCTGAAAGTCAACATTGATTTTCAGCTTGTCGATCAGCCCCATACGAGTGCGTTCCGGCTGCTCAAAAGCACGACTGCCTACTACCTGACGCGGCCGTTTGTC
>ENA-OOWX01001102-OOWX01001102.1-human-gut-metagenome-genome-assembly--contig:-NODE-1102-length-13928-cov-5.511137_pt1 | contig 13928 bp, 9 predicted proteins | sample MGYA00241583_ERZ501335 | MGnify/ENA primary metagenome ERZ501335 (study PRJEB25962, sample SAMEA2042731) | human gut metagenome | biome: human gut; feature: human-associated habitat; material: faeces...
AAATATATATGGATTAAAGAAAAATGTTTGAACAAATTGTTGACATGTACAAGAATATCCGGAGCTATTGATTGGTGTCAAGGTGATACGAAAGATATTGGTGTATTCGCTCAAACATATGATTTAATGCCATTTGCACAAGGAATGGCTTTGAGGGCGATAAATTAAGTGTGAACATGAAGGAGAAGAAAATGAGACCCATTTTTTCGGTTATTATAGCAGCATATAACAGTGAACAATATATAAAACAGTGTTTAGACTCTGTAATAAAACAAACAGAAAGATTGATAGAAGTCATAGTTGTTAATGACGGCTCACAGGACAATACGAGAGAAATTATAGAAACATATGCGGAAAAAGATCATAGAATAAATCTTATTCACAAGCAAGAAAATCAAGGAAAATCGAAAGCAATTATTGATGCTTTGGAAAGAGTAACGGGAGAATATGTAACCTTACTAGATAGTGATGATTGGATTAATGAGAATTACTATACTGAAATAAAGAAAAAATTAGTCAATGCACCAGAGGTTTTGATTGCAGGTTATATTTTAGAACCGGGAGGAAAGAAAATTTGCACACATTACAAAATTGATTGTATGATGTCGGGAATAGATTTAGTAAAATCAAATCCATTAGTACATACTTCTTATGATGCTTCATTTTCGTGTCGTATGTTTTTTAAAACGGCCTTTCTAAAAGAAAATCATTTTATGCCAGATACCAAAATTGTAATTGGTGAGGATACAGAATTTAATTTGAGAGTACTTAAAATAGCTAAAAAGACGCTTGCTGTAGATTGTGCCGGTTATCATTATCGGACAAATAATCAAAATTCTTTAGTTCACCAATCTTATAAGCCCACATTAGAAAATGATTTGAATTTGCAATATCCTACAAGACGAAATTTTTGTAAAGAAAAAAAATATATACAAAATATGGCAAGATATTATACGGATGTAATGATTTTTAATGTAATTAGAAATGCAAAACAACAACCAAATGGGCTCCAGATTGATGATATGAAAAGAATTTTAAATGCAAAGTGGTTACGTGAAAGCTATAAGTTGATTAAGTACAATGGTTATACAAGATCTTCTTGTCCTTGTAAAGAAAAAATTCTTAGATTTTGTATGGAAAAGAGATTATTTGTACTTTGCTATTTGTACTATAAAATAAGGTGAAATTAAAAAATCTTAGAAATAAATGGATTAGAAGTCGAAAAGTAAGTGTGCGATTTTGCAAGATTATTTTATGCTTTTCGCAGAAAGGTAAATAATAGTGACAACCCAAAAATCACGTACAGAATATTCAATTTTAAATATAATGACAGGACTTGGAGGATATGCAATAAATACTATTCTTGGGTTGATCTGTCGCATGGTGTTTACTCGAATACTTAGCGCTGATTATTTAGGAGTTAATGGACTTTTTACGAATATTCTAACAATGCTTAATTTGGCTGAGCTGGGAATAGGAAGTGCAATTGTCTATGCATTATATAAACCATTGGCCGAAAATGATGAAGAAAAGGTTGCTTCCTTAGTGAAGTTCTATGGAAGTTGCTATAAAGTAATTGGAATTGTGGTTGCAACAATAGGAATTATACTAATGCCTTTTTTGAATGTTTTGATTAATGGACATCCAGCCATAAAGGAAAATCTTTATGTTATATATGCATTATATCTTTTTAATACAGCTAGTACATATTTTTTCAGTTATAGAAGTTCACTGATTACAGCGGCACAGCAAAACTATGTTGTTGTAGGAGTCAGTTATTTAATTACTATTATTCAAAGTATTATTCAAATGGTTTGGCTTATAGTTACACATGAATATATAGGATATTTAATAATTGCATCAATAGGAACTATGATATATAACATATTAATCTCATATATTGCAAAACGAAAATTCCCATATATCGTAAAGAATAATATAAAACCACTTGAACAAAATGAAAAGAATGGACTTATAAGAAATGTACGAGCGTTAGTTGTATGGAAATTATCAGGGATTCTTGTGAATAGTACGGATAATATTATTATTACATATTTTAGTGGTTTGTCGACAGTTGGATTATCATCAAATTACACATTACTTTCAAGTACGTTAAATGCTTTACTTAATCAATTGTTTAGTGGGATTACAGCAAGCGTAGGAAATCTTAATGCAAAAGAATCAGTTGATAAGAAGATCGGGATGTTTAATACTATAAATCTTGCAAATTTTTGGCTATTTGGTTGGGCTTCAATAGGAATATTTGTTCTTTCAACAGATATTGTACGTTTAATGTTTGGTACAAGATATGTTCTTCCAATTAGCATTCCATTTATTATTGCGTTAAATTTTTATATGGTTGGAATACAAAATGCAATATGGACATTTGAAAACACATTGGGGTTATTTAGGCAAGGAAGATATTTACAAGTCGTAACAGCTGCGATTAATTTGATTTGTTCAATAGGACTAGGAAAAAAATGGGGATTATTTGGTATTTTATTTGCTACAGCAATAGCAAGATTATTTACGGGAACTTGGTATGATCCATTCAAATTGTATAAATATGGATTTGGGAGAAGTGTTTTACCATATTATAGAAAACGATTAATATATTTTGTAATATTAATAATTACAGGGGGGATATGTTATTGGTTGTCTGAATTAGTAAAATTTTCTGTGGTAGTTAATATTTGTATTAAATTTATTATTTGCTGTATTATACCGAATTTGTTTTTTGTGTGTTTATTTCATCAAAGTAGAGAATTTCACTATTATAAAAACTTATATCGGCGGATTATTGCAAAGATATTGAAGAAAGAAGGAATATAGGGTGAAAAAAGTAATGTTAGTTTTTGGAACAAGACCGGAGGCAATAAAAATGTGTCCGCTTGTTAATGAATTAAAAAAACGAAAAAAGCTTGAAACAATTGTTTGTGTTACAGGTCAGCATAGACAGATGTTAGATCAGGTTTTAAAAGTATTTAATGTTGTACCAGATTATGATTTATCAATCATGCGTGATAAACAGACACTGTTTGATGTAACAATTAATATTTTGGAAAATATTAAACAAGTATTGGAAGCAGTAAAGCCGGATGTTGTTTTAGTTCATGGAGATACATCAACAACATTTGTAACAGCACTGGCATGTTTTTATTTACAGATTGCAGTAGGACATGTAGAGGCCGGTTTACGAACATATAATATTTTTTCACCGTATCCGGAGGAGTTTAATCGTCAGGCAGTCTCTATCATTAGCCGTTATAATTTTGCACCAACAGAGCTTTCAAAGAAAAATCTTTTGAAAGAAGGAAAGAAAGAGGAAGCAGAAACTGCCAAAAGCCGTGTAGCCGAACTTAAAGAAGTCAACAAGACTTTGCAGACTGAAATGGATCAGGCTGCCGAAGACATGCAGAATCTACTCTATACCATTCCTAATGTACCTTATGATGAAGTACCCGAAGGTGTAGGTGCTGAAGATAATGTAGTAGAGAAAATGGGCGGTATGGAAACCGAACTCCCCAAAGATGCACTGCCTCACTGGGAACTGACAAAGAAATATGATTTAATAGATTTCGACCTGGGCGTAAAGATAACAGGAGCCGGTTTCCCGGTTTATAAAGGAAAAGGTGCGCAGTTGCAACGCGCGTTGATCAACTTCTTCCTGGACGAAGCCCGCAAAGCCGGTTATCTGGAAATCATGCCTCCGACAGTAGTTAATGCCGCTTCCGGTTACGGAACAGGCCAGTTACCCGACAAGGAAGGTCAGATGTACCATTGCGAAGTAGACGATTTATATCTTATTCCGACAGCTGAAGTTCCTGTAACAAACATCTATCGTGACGTGATTCTGGAAGAGAAGCAACTTCCTATCAAGAACTGTGCTTACACGCAGTGTTTCCGTCGCGAAGCAGGTTCTTACGGTAAAGATGTACGCGGCTTAAACCGTCTGCACGAATTCTCTAAAGTAGAATTGGTACGCATTGACAAACCGGAACATTCCAGACAATCTCACAAAGAGATGTTGGATCATGTGGAAGGATTATTGCAAAAACTGGAATTGCCATATCGCATCCTTCGCCTATGCGGTGGAGATATGAGCTTTACAGCCGCCCTTTGCTTCGACTTTGAGGTTTACTCCGAAGCACAGAAGCGTTGGCTGGAAGTAAGTTCGGTTTCTAACTTCGATACTTATCAGGCCAACCGCTTGAAATGCCGTTACCGCAGTGGAGAAAAGAAGACAGAACTTTGCCATACATTAAACGGATCTGCATTGGCATTACCACGCATTGTTGCCGCTTTGCTGGAAAACAATCAGACGCCGGAAGGTATCCGTATCCCGAAGGCATTGGTACCGTATACGGGTTTTGAAATGATTGACTAAAAATAGCTGCGCTATACGAGCGGGTGAATAATAATTCGCTCCTACATAGGTAACCACAGACGTTTATATGATTACGTCTATACAACCTGGTAGGGGCGAATTATCATTTGTCCACATCAGTTATACAGCTTTTTAGAAGAAACTTTCTTTGTTTTTACCAAATAACCCGTATCTTTGCAATCCGTAACAATCTGAAAGTGATTACGTAATTATACCAACAAAATTTATAGATAATGAACAAAATCATTAGCAAAGAACATTTTTCTGAAAAGGTTTTTAAATTAGAGATCGAGGCACCTTTAATAGCCCGCTCACGCAAGGCAGGACACTTCGTCATTGTACGTGTAGGCGAAAAAGGCGAACGTATGCCATTGACTATTGCAGCGGCTGACACCGTACGCGGCACTATCACTTTGGTAGTACAGGAAGTAGGCCTCTCCTCTACCCGCCTTTGCGAACTGAATGAGGGCGATTACATCACCGATGTGGTAGGTCCGCTGGGACAAGCTACTCATATTGAAAACTTCGGAACAGTGGTTTGTGCAGGTGGTGGTGTAGGCGTGGCTCCCATGCTCCCTATCGTACAGGCTTTGAAAGCTGCCGGTAATCGCGTTATTGCCGTACTTGCCGGACGTAGCAAAGAGCTGATTATCCTTGAAAAAGAGATGCGCGAAAGCGCAGACGAGGTCATCATTATGACCGATGACGGTTCTTACGGACGCAAAGGATTGGTAACCGAAGGCGTGGAAGAAGTCATTAAACGGGAGAAAGTAAACAAATGTTTTGCTATCGGCCCCGCTATCATGATGAAATTTGTTTGTTTGCTGACTAAGAAATATGAAATACCGACTGATGTTTCGCTGAATACAATCATGGTGGATGGTACAGGTATGTGCGGTGCTTGTCGTATTACCATCGGTGGAAAGACCAAATTCGTTTGTGTAGACGGACCGGAATTTGACGGCCATCAGGTAGACTTCGACGAGATGTTGAAGCGTATGGGTGCTTTCAAGAGTATCGAACGCGAGGAGATGCACAAGCTTGAAGAAGACGAATCCTGCAAAGCTGTACCGGAACCGACACAAGAAGTTGACGAGAAAAGTCGTAATGCCGCATGGCGTTTGGAACTTCGCAAGGCAATGAAACCCAAAGAACGTACCGCTATTCCGCGTGTTGAAATGAACGAGCTCGATCCGGAATACCGTTCGCACAGTCGCAAAGAAGAAGTAAATCAAGGACTTACAGAGGAACAAGCTCTGACGGAAGCTAAGCGTTGCCTCGATTGTGCGAATCCAGGCTGTATGGAAGGCTGTCCCGTAGGTATTGACATTCCTCGTTTCATCAAAAACATTGAACGTGGAGAAATACTCGAAGCTGCCAAGACACTAAAAGAGACCAGTGCTCTGCCTGCCGTTTGCGGCCGTGTTTGCCCGCAGGAAAAACAGTGTGAGTCAAAATGTATCCACCTGAAAATGAAAGAAAAGCCGGTAGCAATCGGCTATCTGGAACGCTTTGCCGCTGACTATGAACGTGAAAGCGGGCAAATTTCCGTACCGGAAATCAAGGAAAAGAATGGTATCAAGATTGCCGTTATCGGCTCCGGACCTGCCGGACTTTCTTTTGCCGGAGATATGGCTAAATATGGTTACGACGTTACTGTCTTCGAAGCCCTTCACGAAATAGGCGGTGTATTGAAGTATGGTATCCCCGAATTCCGTCTGCCGAACAAAGTGGTGGATGTAGAGATTGAGAATCTTGCCAAGATGGGAGTTAACTTCATAAAGGACTGCATCATAGGCAAGACTATCAGTGTGGAACAGTTAGAAGAAGAAGGTTTCAAAGGTGTATTCGTAGCATCCGGTGCCGGATTGCCTAACTTCATGAATATTCCGGGAGAGAACTCCATCAATATCCTGTCATCCAATGAATACCTGACACGCGTCAACCTGATGGATGCAGCAAGCGAAGACTCTGATACACCGGTGCCTTTCGGTAGAAATGTAGCCGTTATCGGTGGTGGAAATACAGCAATGGACTCAGTGCGTACTGCACGCCGCTTGGGTGCTGAACGTGCCATGATTATCTATCGCCGTTCCGAAGAAGAAATGCCTGCACGTATCGAAGAGGTAAAACATGCGAAAGAAGAAGGTGTTGAGTTCCTCACGCTGCATAACCCTATCGAATACATCGCCGATGAGCAAGGAAAGGTAAAACAAGTTATCTTGCAAAAAATGGAGCTTGGCGAACCGGATGCATCCGGACGCCGTAGTCCCGTAGCTATCCCAGGTGCAACGGAAACCATTGATATAGATCTGGCTATCGTCAGCGTAGGGGTTTCTCCCAACCCGATTGTGCCTTCTTCTATTCCGGGACTGGAAATGGGACGCAAAGGTACGATTGCCGTAAACGAGAACATGCAGTCATCTATTCCTACCATTTATGCCGGAGGTGATATTGTTCGTGGTGGTGCTACCGTTATTCTTGCTATGGGCGATGGACGCAAGGCTGCTGCCTCAATGCACGAGCAGTTGAGCAAATAAGCAGAAAAGACATTACTTGTCAAGAGCAAGTTTACATAACATTAACAAAGCGGAAAGATTTCGGTCTTTCCGCTTTTCTTTTTCCGGAACAGATGATCTGTTTACTTCGATTACATCATTCATTCGCTCTAAACAGATGGTATGTTTCGAGCGATTACATAGTATGTTTTACCCAATTACATGGTATATTATGAACCAAAACATAGTATCTTCCGAAAAATCCTACATACAGACACAAAAAAAAGAGGAGCAACTAGCATCACTCCTCTTACTATCTTCGTTCCCGAAACTAAATCAGGATTACATGGGCAAAGATACGGAATCAAACAACTAAAGTCAAGCTTTCCACCGCTTTTCTTCCCGTTTATTTCACCACTTTGTTCGTTGCCGGATCAGGGAAAATCACCGACGGCTTGAACGACTTGGCTTCTTCAAAGTCCATCAAGGCATACGACATAATAATGATGATATCGTCCGGCTGCACCTTGCGGGCTGCCGCACCATTCAGACATATCTTGCCCGAACCACGTTCGCCTTTAATAATATAGGTTTCAAAACGTTCACCATTATTATTATCAGCTATGTACACTTTTTCACCGGCAATCATATTAGCCGCATCCAGTAAGTCCTCGTCAATCGTAATGCTTCCCATATAATTGAGGTTAGCTTCCGTGACGCGAGCGCAATGGATTTTCGACTTCAGCACTTCAATCATCATAAGGTCTGATCTCTCTTTTTAGGTTTATTACTCTTTATATTTAATATTGTCAATCAGGCGAACTTCACCACAGAACACTGTAATGCAACCTACAGCATACGCCGTATCTTCCCAATTGGCTATTTTCTGCAACGTGTTGCCATCCACCAGTTCGAAGTATTCCAGACGCAAACCGGGAGCGGAAGCAATGGCATCTTCTACAAACTTCTGAGTCTCAGCAACTGTATGAGAAGCCGCAAAGGTACGACTTTCAAATAATGTTTGCGATATTTTTAAAGCATTTTTGCGTTCTTCGACAGATAAACGAGCGTTACGACTACTCAGAGCCAGCCCATCCTCTTCACGTATAATAGGGCAACCCACTATTTCCAACGAATAATTCATCTGGCGCACCATCTCACGAATGATAGCTAACTGCTGGAAATCTTTCTCTCCGAAATAAGCGCGATCCGGTTTCACTGCATCAAACAGCTTACTCACAATCTGGCAAACACCATTGAAGTGTCCCGGACGAAACGCACCTTCCATCACTGTATCCAACGGCGCATAACTAAATTGGCGCGTATCAGGTTCAGGATACATCTCCGCAACCGAAGGAGCGAACACAAACGCAGCACCGCAAGCTTCCAACAAAGCACAATCGGCATCCAGCGTACGGGGATATTTCTCTAAATCATTCTTGTCGTTAAACTGTGTCGGGTTTACAAAAACACTCACTACCGCAGCATCATTCTCTGCAACACAACGCTTCACCAATGACGCATGACCGGCATGTAGGGCACCCATTGTAGGTACCAATCCTACCTTTTTACCTTGGGCCCGTAAAGCCGAGAGTCCGGCCTGCAAGTCCTTGATAGTATGTACTATTTCCATTTTTATAGGTTATATAATAACTTAGTTGTTCGCAAAAGCGGTGCAAAATAAACTATTATTTAGCATATAAAGAAGAAATATCGCAAATTAATGCAAAAGTTCTACTCGGACAACAACCTGCTTTAAAGCAATGTAACACTGAAAAACAAGCAGTTAACAATTCATAAGGAATTATAGAGTCACCTTATTTGCTCAAGTGCCCGATTTTTTTTATATCTTTGCAGAATAATTGAGAACATTGTTATTATGACAAAGGCGAACAAGGTTTTATTTATTACCCAAGAGATTACTCCTTACGTACCAGAATCCGAAATGTCCCTTGTAGGCAGAAACCTACCTCAAGCAATCCAGGAAAAAGGCAGAGAAATTAGAACATTCATGCCTAAATGGGGGAATATCAATGAGCGCAGAAACCAATTGCATGAAGTGATACGTCTCTCCGGTATGAATCTGATTATTGACGATACCGACCACCCCCTTATTATTAAAGTTGCTTCCATTCAGTCTGCCCGCATGCAGGTTTATTTCATCGACAACGATGATTATTTCCAAAACCGCCTGGAAACAGCGGATGAGAATGGTGTGGAATATGAAGATAATGACAGTCGTGCTATTTTTTATGCACGCGGTGTATTGGAAACAGTTAAGAAGTTACGCTGGTGCCCGGATATCATTCACTGCCATGGCTGGATGACTGCCTTAGCTCCTTTGTATATAAAGAAAGCATATAAGGACGAGCCTTCATTCCGTGACGCTAAAGTAGTATTCTCCGTTTTCGAAGATGATTTCAAAGAATCGTTTAATGCTGATTTTGTAAACAGATTGGTATTGAAAGGTGTTACAAAGAAGGATGTAGCTCACCTGAAGGCTCCTGTAGACTACGCAACGTTGTGCAAACTGGCCATTGATTATGCAGATGGCATTATCCAACAAAGCGAAAAAGTCAACGAAGAAGTGATGGAATATGCTCGACAATCTGGAAAACCCATTTTAGAATATCAGACTCCCGAAACATTTGCCGATGCTTGTAATGAGTTCTACGACAGAGTATGGGAAACAGAACAAAAATAAACAAGATAACAAAGAAAACTATGAAAGTGAAGTTTTTAGGCGCTCTGCTATTGACAGCAACCCTTACTTTCTTTGGTTGCGATGATAATACCGGTACATTAGGAATAGGAATGTTACCCGGTTCCGACGGTATTTCCGCACTAACCACAAAATATCCTGTTACTACACGTTCCGTCCTTGCTGACTCTGTATTTGCCAAGACGAGTACAGGTTATGTGGGACGTTTTACTGATCCTGATTTTGGATATTACGAAGCCAGCTTTTTGACTGAGTTGAACTGTATAGATAACTTCAAATTCCCCGAAGTATACGATAAGGAAAAGAAGACTGGTATTCTGACAAAAAATGAGGTAGAAGGCGTACGTTTAGTCGTTTTTTATTCTACTTGGTTCGGTGATTCGTTGAATGCCTGTCGCATGAGTGCATATGAACTACAAGAACCACTGGAACGTAACCGCTATACCAACATTGATCCTAAAGAGTATTACATCAAAGATGGTAGTTCCATTTTATTAGGACGTAGAGCCTATACCGCTTACGACACAAGCGTAACCGATGAAGAAAGGAATGCAACAGATTCATACGGTAACAAGACTTACTATCCAAGTATCACCTTTACACTTGATAAGGAAAAATACGGAAATAAATGGTTAGAGTATGCTAAGACCAATCCTGAATATTTCGAGAACTCCGAAGGGTTTAGCAAGTTGTTTAAAGGTGTGTACATCAAAAGCGATTACGGTGACGGAACCATACTCTACGTAGACCGCGTAGACTTGCAAATGAAATACGAATTTTATGTATTGAATGATACAACCAATATACCTTACAAGGCTCATGATGGCACTGATTCTATTGCTACAACTTGGCGAACCGAGTTTGCTTCTACCAAAGAGGTAATTCAAGCTAACCAGTTCCTCAATTCAGCTAAAATCAAGGAACGTGTTGATGAAACGGATCATACTTATATCAAATCTCCCGCCGGTATTTTCACAGAGGCAGAATTACCTTATGATGATATCTACCGGGATTTATCCAATGATACACTGAATGCAGTAAAACTGACATTCACCAATTACAATAAGCAAGACAGTCCATACGAGTTCAGCATGAGTGCTCCAAGCAATGTTTTGCTACTACGTAAAGTAGACTTCAAGAGTTTCTTCGAAGAAAACAAATTGCCGGACAACATCACGTCTTATACCGTAAAGCATAATAATGTAGCAACCAATCAGTATACATTTAATAATATTGCCCGTTTAGTTACCACTTGCATTCAAGGAAAAGATGCTGCAATGAAAAAAGCCAAAGAAGCAGCAGGTGATAAATGGAATCAAGAAGAATGGGAAAAAGACTGGAGAACGGTATATCTGATACCTGTTGCGATTACTTACGACACTACAAGTTCAAGTACTTCTCAAACAATGACAGGCATCCAAAACGATCTACAACCCGGATATGCTAAATTGAAAGGCGGTCCAGAGGGTGATGTTCTGGAATTGGAAGTAACTTATACTACATTCAATAAATAAACTTCTCCTCAAAATAAGTAAAGGTACAAAAAAGCCTTCCGTTCAAACAGAACGGAAGGCTTTTTTATTTGATGTATTTTCTCCTAAGAAGAAAAACTACTTGGCAGTTTCCTTCTTGGTTGTTGTGTTTTTCTTCGCAGCAGGTTTCTTTTCAGCTGTTTTCTTTGTAGCAGCAGGAGTTTTAGCTTTGGCAGTAGCAGCTTTAACCTTTGCCTCAGCAGTCTTTTCTTTTTCCAGTTTAGCCTGCAACTTTTCCACCTCTTTGTGTAATTCGTCTATCTCGTCACCCTGATTCTTGATAGTCGTCAGCAAGGCATTCAGTTCCTCATTATCTATATCCATCGGATAAAGAGATTCTACCCGTTTGATGAAATCACCTAAAATATTCATATAGTTAGTAAAAGCATCATAAGGAGACTCATAGATTCCCCTGTTCAATCTAATACCACTATTCTTCGTCGTCATGAACCGGAAGTTATTACTTGCCTGCAAATAATCCCAATCCTGCTTGATACGGCGATCATCAGATAAATGAACGCGTTCTGCAATACTATACAATTTATTGAAAGCTTCACGCTGCATACAGTTGCCCAACCAGCAACTGGTATCTCTTTCCTCATCTACCCAGGACATTGGATACGGAACATCCAGTTGAGATACAGATTTCAATTTAGTGATAACCTCCGTCGGTGTAGAGAAAGTAATACCTTTATCCTTTGCACAAGCAGGCAACGCTTTCAGGAATTCCAGTATATTGGAAGAAAGCGGCTGTGACATTCCCAATGCACTAAGTTCCATAAAGATGTTGATAACCTGTTCTTCTTGTGGCAGAGCATCAATCCAACCAATATACTTATCGGCAAACAGTGGATATTCATTCCATTCGGAATTAGAGAAGCGCAAACTGATATCATCTGAAAGCTTGAAATCACGCAACAACAGTTTCAGGTTCTGGTTATAGCTACAATGATACACATAGTGCGGACTCTTCCATCCTAAAATATGTTTTGCACCTTCAGTCAGCATACCCTTAAAGCCCATACTTGCCACCAATCCTCCTATTTCATCAGAGTAAATCAGACTGGAGTTACGGAATACTTTCGGTGCTTTACCGAACATTTGTTTCATCTTAGCACTCTGGCGCTTCACTTCTTCCTTGAAACAATCTTCATTTGCCAAAGAAGAAAGGCCGTGAGAATAAGGTTCGGCCAAGAACTCGCAACAACCTGTATCATTCAACTGGTGTAGCAGGTCAATCACAGCCGGCGCGTGGATTTCCAATTGTTCCAAAGCAACACCGGAAATAGACAAAGCCACCTTGAATGCACCGCCGGAATTTTTCGCCATTTCAATGAGGGTGCTCAATGCCGGAATATAGGAACGTTCGGCAACTTCGTTGATACTGTATTCGTTGGCATAATCATCATAATAATAATGATTCGTACCTATATCAAAGAAACGATAGCGTTTCAGGTGAATGATTTGATGGATCTCAAAATAAAGACAGATCGTTCTCATATCTATATTGTTTTATTGTTATCTATTATATTGTTTAATAACCTCTTCGTAGATGCGGCGCACTTTCAGTCCCACATCTTCCCACTTAATAGCATCCACTTCTTTCTTACCTTCATCACGCAAATACTCGTAAAGGTCAGGATAAGTGCAAATAGCATAAATTGCATCTGCCATAGCATGAATATCCCAGTAGTCAGTCTTGATGCACTTATCTAATATCTCGGCACAGCCGGATTGCTTAGAAATAATAGTCGGTACACTACATTGCATAGCCTCCAAAGGAGAAATACCAAAGGGTTCGGAAACAGACGGCATAATGTACACATCACTTGCTTTCAACATTTCGTACACCTGACTTCCTTTCATGAAACCTGGAAAATGGAAACGGTCGGCAATACCTCGTTCGGCCACCAAACGGATCATCTGATCCATCATATCACCACTACCGGCCATCACAAAACGGATATTGCGTGTACGGTGCAATACCATAGCAGCAGCTTCCACAAAATATTCCGGACCCTTCTGCATGGTTATGCGACCTAAGAAAGTCACAACTTTTTCATTCGGCTTCTTCTGCGGTACAATATCCTGTATCTCTTGTGAAAGCGGAGAAACGGCATTGTGCACGGTAGATACCTTGCGGGGATCCTGAAAATATTTATTAATAACCGTCTGACGAGTCAACTCACTCACACACATAATATGGTCAGCATTATCCATACCATTCTTTTCTATGGCATACACAGTAGGATTCACATTTCCACGACTACGGTCGAAGTCGGTGGCATGCACATGGATTACCAACGGTTTACCGGATACCTGTTTGGCATGAATACCTGCCGGATAGGTCAGCCAGTCGTGTGAGTGGATGATCTCAAACTCCTGCTGGCGTGCTACCACACCGGCCACAATGGAATAGTTATTTATCTCTTCATGTAAATTAGCTGGATAACGACCGGAAAACTCGATACAACCGAGATCATTCGTATTCAGATAATTAAAATCGGCATAAATATGATCGCGCAAATCATAATAGAGTTGGGGGTTCATATAAGAACCTACACGTCCCTGAACATAATCCCAGTTTACATCACGCCACACTACCGGAGTGCTATTCATGCCAATGATGCGTAAGAAGCTCTGATCTTCATCGCCCCATGGCCTTGGAATACAGAAAGTAATTTCCATATCTTCCTGCTGGGACATCCCCTTCGTCAGACCGTAGCTGGCAGTTCCCAAGCCACCTAAGATATGCGGGGGGAACTCCCATCCAAACATTAAAACTTTCA
>ENA-OOWX01001103-OOWX01001103.1-human-gut-metagenome-genome-assembly--contig:-NODE-1103-length-13908-cov-3.394355_pt1 | contig 13908 bp, 12 predicted proteins | sample MGYA00241583_ERZ501335 | MGnify/ENA primary metagenome ERZ501335 (study PRJEB25962, sample SAMEA2042731) | human gut metagenome | biome: human gut; feature: human-associated habitat; material: faeces...
CATTTACTTTTGTCCTAAGATCAGCGCTGCTTGTTTTAAAATATCGTTCTCCATCTTAAGCTGTTGGTTTTGCTTACGTAGCTCAATGAGTTCCTGCTGTTCAGGGGTTCTATTATCCTTTTCTTTGAAAGAACCTGAATTATCTGCTTGAGCAATCCACTTATCCAGAAGGGATTTTGCGATATCGTATTCCCGGACAATATCACATTTACGTTTACCACTGCGATATAAATCAACAAGTTGCTGTTTGAATTCTGGCGTATAAGTACGCCGCGGTCTAGGTTGTTTTCTCTCGGACATAATTGAAATTCCTTTCTTCATATGGATTTATTGTATATGCCCTTAAAAAATCTGTCCAGTTTATTGTAGCCGATTCAAGTGGTTGACTAAATGTATTTTAGAATTTTTCTATATAAATCCCACAGCCTCGGTCCACAAAAACCACCCAAAGCACTCAACCCACGATGCTCATGAACATCTCTATCTTCAACCTCAAAGAGCCTATGGAAATCATCTCCCTCACCTACATAAACTGATTTGTCATAATTAAGAAAAGTAGACTTGCCACTAAATTGGTCACCTGTGATATCTATAATAATATATTTGTCTACCATCAGCCATGCATGAGATTGTCCGTTTCCATCTGGTTTACCCCAATATGTTCCACAGACATAATCTGTTTTGATACCTTTATCCAATAAATACTGAGCTAACAAATCACTCGTATCTCCGCAGCAAGCACGTGGAAATCTGCGATATATGCTGTCGTTATCAAACTCCCCTGCTTCCAAAGCCAAGTCAATCGCTCTTCGAAATTGGGTTGCGAACTGTTCAATTTCCTTCATCATACGCTCCTTTAACAAAACCGCTTTTGCGAAAAAGTATTCTTTCGCCAAAATGTATATTTCCCGTTCTCCAAAGCCTATCCCCTGGGGTAAACCTCTGATTATATCATCACTCTGCGGAAACAAAAACACACATCTATTTTTCTTCCAAAATCGCAGAAACCTTTGATTTATTGGGCTTTTCTCGACAGAAGGCAGACTGTCTCCACATGTGTCGGAGCTACCATATAGATACAATTTATTGCCCTCGTCACTTGTATAAGAATACAATTCTGCGCCGCTATGTACAGCCGCAGCGTTTCTACGCTTTGGCTTAAAATCTTTCGCATTAAAATTAGAGTGGATACCTGTTTTATACACAAAGGTTATCTTCAAAGGCTCTTCCACTCCTTCTTCATTATAGCCTCCGATAATGATTTTTTCAATTACACTTTCAAAGACCACTCTGTCGAAGCTCTCCAATATTTCGCCCGAACTCAATTTCTTTCTGAACTCTCTTAACCGTGTTTTTGTACTTTCACGATTTTTGTTCAATTCAGTCAACTGCGACTGTTCATTTTGGAGCTTCTCTAATTGCTCGGATAATTTCTGATTTTTCTTTTCGTATATCTCCCTGTCGATGTTGTTATCAAGCCGCAAATCGAGTAGTTTCTCTTTTCTCCTACGCAAATCCGCCATTTCCTTTTCTATTTTCGGCGCACGTTTTTTGCAGGCATCATCTTCCAATACGTCCTCGACTTTTTGCAGGAACTCATTTACAACCTCCTGTTGGTCAGAGCATAAAAGCTGATAACTCTTTACAAAGGCATTTTCAATAACTTCTTCTGGGATGCCTTTACAATACGGACAATGCTTCTTTCCATTTTTGGTAGCTGTCACACATTGCCATATTGTTTTGGTATAAACAGAACTGCTATGCCAATTTCTTCGTGTCAGAGTGCCTCCGCAAAATCCGCATTTTATCATACAGCTAAAAGCATATTTTCGGCTAAACTTATTTCGCTTCTGCCCCTCCTGATGAACACCCCGATTGACATTTCTCTTTGCCAGTATCTTCTGGGCTTCTTCAAATATTTCTTCGCTGATAATCGGTTGATGATGGTCACGGATATAGAATTTATCTTCCTCCCCAAAATTCTCTAACCGTCTTTTTGAAATGGGGTCAACTGTAAACGTCTTTCCTAAAAGCAAGTCGCCTTTGTACTTCTCATTTTTGATGATACCGATTACTGTGGACTGTACCCACCTTGAACTGCCATATTTTGTTTTATAACCGAGATTTTCAAGCTCATTTGCTATGACTGTACAGCCTGCCCCCTCAATATAGCGGTTAAAGATATAGCGCACAATCTCAGCTTCTTTCTCATTAACAGAAATGCTCTTTGTTTCCTTGTTATAATCATATCCAAGACAGCCCTGAAATCCTACAAGTTCTCCTCTCTGCATTTTCATCTTCAACCCTTTTTTAACATTGGAAGATATATTCTCGACTTCCTGCTGTGCAACGGAACTGAGTACTACTAACAGCAGCTCGCCATCCATTGTTAAAGTGTTGATATTTTCATCCTCAAAGAAAACAGCAATCCCTTTTTCTTTTAACATACGGACATATTTCAAAGTATCCAGTGTATTTCTGGCAAATCTTGAAATGGATTTTGTAATTACCATATCAATCTCTCCATTCATACAATCGTTAATCATCCTTTGAAAATTCTCACGCTTTGTTACCTGTGTTCCCGTTATAGCTTCATCAGCATATATATCAGCTAACGACCATTCTGGCTTTTTCTTAATCAAATCTGTGTAATACATAACCTGTGACTTATAACTATTGAGCTGGTCTTCGCTGTCTGTACTGACACGACAATAAGCAGCAACTCTCAAAATCTCAACTTTTCTGCCACGAATGCGGTTTTCATTCCTATTTGCTTTAATTACCTGCACATCACTCATAAAATTTTACCTCCGATATTATTGATTGATAAGCGTCAAGCCGCAAGATTGGAAACGACATTAAAATCACTCATAAGCCGTTTTTTGATAGCTTCGTACTCATCTGCCGTAATTAAACCGTTTTTCTTCAGCTTTTGCAAACATGCAAATTGGATACTATAATGTGCAAATTTCTGTCCTTTATTTTGTTCCATCAAAGTACCCCTTTCTTTCCATTGCAAGACTAATGGCAAGAGCTTTATCAACTCTTGCCATTATGTTATCGGGCAGCAACCCTATATACTGTTTTAACCGCTGTCTATCAATCGTCCTTATCTGTTCAAGCAAAATAACTGAGTCTTTGTCGAGTTTTTCAAAATCTTCTACTTTGGTATGTGTTGGGAGCTTTGCCTTTGTGTATGTGCGGCTTGTTATCGAAGCGATAATGACCGTCGGACTATGCCTGTTTCCTGTATTGTTGGAGATAATAAGTACGGGTCTTGTGCCGCCTTGTTCGGAGCCGATAACGGGATTAAGTTCTGCGTAGAAAATATCTCCACGCTTAATCATTCTTTCCATAGTATTTGACCTCCTATCTGGATTTAGGTAAGCAACGCTTACCTATGTAATAGCCAGACACAAGGAAGTTTTTGAGGTCAGGAGAATATAAACAATTCTCTGTTTCTTTGACCGCCTTGTATCTGGCGTTATATATAGAAGCATCTCTATTTGTCCCCGACGCCCCGAAATGCAATGTGTTCATTGAACACAGGGAAATCGCCAAACGGTCAGCAGCGAACTGACGCCACAGGAGTTCCACCTCTCTGACGGTCTGCCAGAGCCGCCCTCATTGTCTGCGACGGACTGAGTACCGTTCGGACTGTGACTGGACGGGAGTACCATTGTTCTCTTTGTGCGTCATGACGAAATCGGGAGCTGTCCGATATTTTCAGTCGGCAAAGATAGCACCACCACCTTTCATCGCTCGCTGCCTTTAGACAGGTCTTGGCGTACCGCTGCACACGCTTATGCTTATCGCAATCACAAAGAGGAAGTATTTGGCGAATGAGTATTCGGTTGTCAAAGAACAATCCCGTTTTCGCCACACAAAAGAAAACGGGGCGAAGGTTTTTATGCCTTACACCCCATAGACCTTGAGAACCCTTAATTTTCCCCTCTACTTAATGAACTTTTTTAATTTTTCCTTGAGCCTGTCCATTCTTCTATAAACTGCTTTCTCTGTAATATCCAGATGTGATGCAATTTCACGGGTAGATAAACCGTGTATTTTCATCAAGATAATTTGCAGTGTCAACCTGTCCACCTTAATCAAAACTTGATAAAGCCACTGATTTTCAATGTTATCCATGAAATCCTCAACTGTTTTTATTTCGGGCTGTATCGCGTCCTCTGCAACTCTTTCAAGATATGTATCTATATCTTTCAGTCTGCGATAGAATCTCCTGTCAGAATTGAATACTGCCCAATCATGTGTACGGAGCTTTTCAATGGTATCTTCACTGACTCCCAAACTCCGTAATTTCTTTTCTTCGGCTTCTTTCCAGAGCCGCCATTTCTTTTCTTCTCTGCCATAATTGAATGACATTTTATTTACCTCCAATCTGAATTTTTTGAAAAATCCAGATTGGTCGGCGGAGAACGGCAGCCTACGCTAAAAAAATGCTGTTTACAAAGTTCTTCAAAAAACGACAAAAGAAAAACCGCAAAGGCTATCAAACCTTCACGGTAATACGAAAAAAAACTACTATATTGTAGATATTTAGCTTCTACTTTTAGGGTGCAAAATTCCCATATGCAAGTAAGAATTTTTTTAACAGGTTATCCCCTGTAATGCACAATACTATGTATGTAACTGCTGCTTCGTATAAACAGCAGTACGGCAGTCTTAGACCAACGCATAAAAATTCCCTCCAAACTCTAAAAACGGGTCTGGATGGGAGAATAGCTTGCTTATTTAGGCATAATGAAGCCGCCCACCGAAAGTACCGTTTTTTTTATTCAGTGGGCTTGTCCCGCTTCAATTAAATCGTTATATTTTCATAAGACCGCTACGCAGATAACTTCTGTTCTGCTTTCCACATAGCAGCATATTTATTTCCTTTTTTCAAAAGTTCTTCATGCGTTCCATGTTCAATAATCTGTCCGCCTGACACCACTAATATTTGGTCGGCATTTTTTACAATGGATAACGTATGCGCAATCATTACAACAGTCTTTTTCTTTTTCAGAAGATTACTAATCGCTTTCTTTACAGCCAGTTCATTTTCAATATCCAGTGATGCTGTTGCTTCATCAAGGAGCAATATAGGACTATTCTTCAATATTGCGCGAGCAATGGAAAGCCGTTGCCGTTCACCGCCTGATAAAAGATTGCCATTTTCGCCAATCGTTGTATCATATCCCATTTCCATATTACAGATAAATTCATCGCAATTCGCTTCTTTGCAAGCATTTTCAATTTCTTCACCCGTTGCATCTGGGCGGGCGTACCGTATATTCTCACGAACAGTATCATCGAACAAAAATACATCTTGGTCTACCATTGAAATTTCTTCTAATACTTGCTCTGCTGCGGTATCATTTATAGCATATCCTCCGATAGAAATTTCTCCCTCATCTGCGTTATAATATTTTGAAATCAGATTTAGGATAGTAGATTTTCCAGAGCCAGAGTCCCCGACAATCGCAGTAAGTTTCTGATTTTCAGCGCAAAAATTTATTCCTTTCAAAACAGGCTCTCCCTGAACATAGGAAAATTGCACGTTCCTAAAACAAATTTCATGGGTTATCGGATTGAATTTTTCCATAGTTCCATGTTCTTCTGGCTCATCTACGACTTTCTGAATATTTCGCTTTGAAATCATCATATTTTTGTAGCCGAACAAGTCTATCGAAATTGTCATATACATTTTTGCAAGCAACATAGGCATCATACAAACCATTAGATAATCAACTCCTGCCAATGTTCCTGCAAGCCACGGTTTCGATGCCACTAACATTACCACAGGAAGGGAAAGCCAATTAAGAATACTAAAACTAAATGCAACGGGAATGCCCATAGCTTCATATTTATAACTTATATAACTGTAATTTTTCAGAACGCTCGTTGTCGTTTCATTCTTAACTCCACTCATATTGTAAACTCGCAGAGTTTGTATTCCCGTTATATATTCCACAATACTGCTGACAGCTTCTGCACATATTTTATTTCTCGCCGTTCCATATTTTTTTACAATCCGAAAAGATAGCCACAAATTAGGGATGAATAGCAAACTTACCGTAATCAAAATCAACCCTGCGGGGAGATATAAATAGCATAAAAACACAATCAACATTACCGAAAGAGAGATATTCTTTACAAGATTTCCGATTTTATGCGTCAATATCTGCTCATACCCTTTTACATCACTTGTCATCGTATTTACATAAGTACCTATCTGTCCTTCTGTAAACCTTGCAAGCGGAATTTTCTTAAACTTATCTCCAAGATAAAGCCGTATTTGTTTTGATACCGCACCACCGCCAATTTGCCCCTGTGTATATCCAAAACCATACATAACAAGTCGTACCAGAAAAATTCCAATAATCAATAACGTAAGATTAAGTAAGTTGTGACTGGTAACATCATTATGAATAAGCATATCAATCAACATATAGAGGGTCATATAAACACAAGCAGACAGTATACCCTCAATTACAGTAAAAACAATTCCCAAACCAAAACGCAAATTTTTTTTGAATGGATTATTTGCTCGCATTATCTTCAGCTCCTTTCAACGAATACGCTACCTCTCTGGCGGCATTGTAATTTTCCCATGCCTCTTTATAATAAGCGTTACTTTTTAAGACTTCCGCATGTGTTCCAAATGCAGTAATTGTATGGTTTTCCACTACAGCGACTTTATCACACATTTTGATTGCTCCCAGACGGTGAGCAACAATAATAACGGTTTTTCCTTTACAAAGATTTGCAATAGCTTTGTCAATTTCTACTTGATTTTCTGGGTCTGCCGCACTTGTCGCTTCATCTAAAATTAAAATAGGAGCATTTTTCAAAATCGCCCTTGCGATTGCAATACGCTGACGCTCTCCGCCAGAGAAACGAGTTCCGAAGCTGCCAACTTTTGTATCATATCCATCTGGCAGCGACATAATAAAGTCGTCAATCTGTGCTTCTTTAGCTGCCTGCCGTACCTGTTCTAAAGTGGCGTTTCCTCCCATGCGGATATTTGCTAACACGCTGTCACGGGTAAGAAAAGTTTTCTGAAAGACAATAGAAACATTTTGCAACAACTGTTCATAACTAATATCCTTCACATTTATTCCGCCTATCAGTACCTCTCCATTTTGCACATCATAGAATCTTGAAACCAATTCAATAATCGTGCTTTTGCCTGCACCAGACGCACCAACGATAGCTATCTTTTCCCCCTCTGCCACATGCAAATTGCAGTTTGATAGTATAGTGGTTTTTCCGTCATAAGAAAACTGAACATTTTTCATTGATATATCACAATGGCTTGGGAAATCTCCTTTACTTTCATAAATGGGCAAGTCAAGAATTTGCTTTGCTTTCGTAACACCATTCAATGACTGAGCCAATTCCATACTAAACTGCTGCAATGGTAATAACTCTGACAAATATAGTGAGCCTATGTATGCAAACAATAGAAAAACGCTTGCGGTAATAGAGCCGCTTAGGAAAAATCTCCCGCCGATTGGAACAATCAGAGCCATGCCACATTCAAGCACAATAATAAATGCTGCATATAAAGCCCCTGTCCTTCTGGAAACTTTATTCCAGATATTGTTTTCTTCCTCTATTGCATCTGAAAATTTCTGAAATGAGCGACTTCCCATATTGTATGCTTTTATCAGTTTCATTCCGCTAATATACTCAATAATGACAGAATTAAAGTTTGCCATTGATGTAGTAACTCGCTGCATAATTCCAGACATAAATGCAAAAACAAATCCCATAATAATTACAGTAAGGACAAGCGGAATAAGAGAAATAAGAGCTAATGGAACATTAACTGTCATCAAGTAAACAAAGATGACAACAGGGGCAGTTGCAAATCCGACAAACTCTGGAATATTATGAGCCAGACAAAGCTCTAGTTTTTCAATATCCTCGTTTAATACAGTTTTAATATCCCCCGTTCTGCGTTCATCGAGAGAGCCGAGAGGTACTTTTGCCAAATGCTCTGTAATCATACATCTGACACGGAATAAAGCCCCGTATGCTCCCTTGTGAGAAAACACCCCAGAAATAGCTTGAAACACTTGCCGTATAATGACTGTTGCCGTGATTAAAACTGCATTTTCTATAACAACTTGTTTCGTACAAATACCCGATAAAATGGCATCCATCAATCTGTAAATGCCTATGTAAGAGCCGATTGCAAACAATCCCCCTAAAAAAGCACACATAACAGACGCCACTAAATAAATCCTGTCTTTATCTGCCCACTTTAATAAAAGCAATATTGGATTTTCCTTTTTAACTTTCATTTTCTAACTCCTTTCTGGTCATTCTTCATTTATGCCAAACATCGTGCCTATTTCACTTTCATGCTCAATAGATACTTCTAAATCTGCCGTTACCATTCCATTGTCAAAATGGATAATCCTTGAACACACCCGACTAATAAACTCATAATCGTGCGATACCACAAAGACAATTTTTCCCTCGGCTACCTTTTGGATAAGTTTTGCCACCTGCTCCATGCTATCGAAGTCAAGTCCGCTTGTTGGCTCATCAAAAACAAGAAGCTCTTTTCCGCAAATCATACTTACTGCGACAGCTAAACGCTGTTTCTGACCGCCAGACAGCGTATTCGGATGTCTTTCTCGGAATGCCGCTATATCAAGGTCTGCAAGTGTTCGGTTTATCAATTCATAATCTGGATTTTGTATTCCAAGCGTACATTCCGTTTCAACTGTTTCTGCAAAGAGTTCATAATTAACATCCTGCATAACCATATAAGAACGCTTCGTGCGGTCTTTTGTATTTTGAGGTTTGGTTTCCCAAAGAAAATCTCCTGAATACTCTTTGTGCAGACCGCAAAGTGTTCTTAGGAAGGTGGTTTTTCCTGCTCCATTGTGACCGACAATCCCTATGATTTCTCCTTTTGCAGCTTTGAAATTGATGTGTTCCATAACTGGCTGCTTGTTATAATACAAGGATACATTTTTTATTTCCAAGACCATAGGTAAATTCATTTTCTTCTGTGAACGCAAATGAATACTGCTTAGATTTGCAGCCCTAAGTCCCATTTTTTCTCTCGCATCATCGGGAAGTTCCATAAAGGATTTTGGCGTGTAAATTTCTTCTATTTTTCCGTCTGATAAATACACAATTTTATCAGCTAAATCCATCAAATAATAAAGCCGATGTTCTGCAATTAAAACAGTTTTACCCTGTTCTTTAATGAGCCGCAGGTTTTCTTTTAAGCCGTTGATAGCGTCCATATCCAAATTGGAAGATGGCTCATCCAAGAGATACACTTCTGGGTTCATAGCATAAACGCTGGCAAAGGCAATTTTCTGTTTTTCTCCGCCAGACAATCCAAAGATGTTTCTTCCTCTCAAATACTCAATATTCAATTCTTTAGCTGCCGTATCTAACCTTTTATGTAATTCTTCTGGCGGTAGGGCTTCATTCTCAATGCCAAAGGCAATTTCACTATCTGTATCCACATTAAAAAACTGCGTTCTGGGATTTTGAAAAACACTTCCGACACATGATGAAATTTCATACATTGGCATTTCTGATATTTTCTGTTTTTCTATTGTTGCTGTTCCTTTCAATTCTCCCGTAAAGAAATTTGGAATAAGACCATTTATCAGCCTTGTAATTGTCGTTTTTCCACATCCTGAACGCCCGCAAAGCAAAATAAATTCGCCCTTTTTTACGGATAATTCTATATTCTCAAGACTTCCATTCATTTCATCTAGATAGGAAAAACTGATTTGTTTCAATTCAATCATTCACATGTCCTCCTATGCAAGCAAGCCCACAACAAATAATGCAAGAAAACTACATATTACCAACACATCTCTTATTCTAAAACGTATCTGGACAATACAAGTGCGTGGTAAAGGATTTTCAATTCCCCTTGTTACTGCTGCAATCGAAAGCTCGTCTGCCGCTTTAGAAGCTGCCATAAGGAGAGGAACATATACACATTCTACTGCCATGCTCGGATTTTTTATAAAGCTCTTAAATGATGGCGAAACATCTCTTAGCCGCATTGCATCCTTTATGTAATGCCAATCTTCCCGAACAGTTGGAAAATAACGAAGCATAACTGCAAAGGAAATAACTACCTTTTTAGGGATATGCGCTTTGTTCATAGCGGATAAAAATTCATTTACTCTTGTTGTCGAAAGTACAATCCCTGAAAGTAAGCCACATGGATATACTTTGAAAAACAGACTAAGCCAAGCAATAAACATTGTATGTGCCATACCCACCCCGTCCTGTAAAAACAGCGTCGTAAGTCCATATAAAATAAAATAGAATACTGTTCCGATTATGGTATATCTAATTTTCCCAGATAAAACGCCGTACAAAGCAATAAGTATAATCAGAATACACTCATACTGCAATGTGGGTGTTGTAGTTGCAGTTAAAGCACAAAGACCTATCAAAATAATTTTTGTCCGAGGGTCAAAATTAAAAAATCTAGTTTTGTGTTCTAACTTAGGGGTCATGCTGTAATACCTGCTTTCTCAAATTGCTTTTTCAACATTTTGCTTCCAACATACCCACTAATACCTGCTACAAAAATTGTTCCAACATACATAACAACAAGCACCCACCAATCCGCAGCAGACTGCATAGCCTCAATGTAATCCTGCGTAGTACCGTTTTTCAACATTGTACCTGCCCATGCTTCTGGATTGATAAAATAAGCAAGGTATGTTCCTGTTGAGCCTAATGAGTATACAATGTATGCCAAAATATTCACTTTTTTGCTGTGATAACTTTTCAAACCTGCAAGAACATCCGCAAGAACAGCTCCTATCAAACCGCCGAAGCACATTGCCCAGTGCATTCCCAATACAAAACCAATAGTTGCTAATAATACACCAATAATTGTAAGTGTTCCTCTTTTGGGTACTTTAGCCATTAAAAGCAGAAAGACGGGTCCCGGCAGCAAAGCTGCTCCGATTGGGTAATAAAAAGTAAGCGTTGGCGTAACAGCAAAGATTGTTCCTCCTATCATGGAGCATACAGACAGAATAGCCGTAAATACTCCAATAATAATCAAATCCTTAACCGTCAGTCCTTTTTTTGTCTGTGTTTGAATAGACATATTAAATTCCTCCATTTTCTGATTTTTTCACAAATTGACTTATATTTTCAGCCGTGATATAATTGTGTTAGTTGTTGCTAACTTTGATATTCATTATATCCTTGACGGTGCCTTCCTCCAATATCTTTGTACAAGGAAAGCCCAAAACGTATGATAAAACGACCAAAATGTATGAAAGAACGGTGAGATATGTTGGAAATTGGAAATTACTATCACGAAGAACTTATCAAAAATGGATTTCGTGAAAAAGCAATAAGCAACGAATTTAATCCTATTGGCAAACTATATTCCATTCCATCAGAAATGGGAAATGGTGTCTTTTGGATTTATGGTCAAAAGGACTTATACGACATAAAAATCCACGATTTCTATTTTTTTGAAGATTCTTTTTATGACTTAGAACAAAGAGAATGCTTAGACATTTGTCTGTATGAGTCAATATCAGGCGAAGAAATTTCTCCTTATCGCCGCTTGACAGCGGGATGTGTGAAATGCTTTATAGGCGGCAATAAACCGTGCATGACCCTTGTACATAAAAATATACCTATCCGCACGATTGAAATTGAGATTATGCCTGCTTATTATGAAAAGTATCTGCAAGAGAGTTTTCCAAATGAATATGTTGACCCGCACGAAGCATTCCATAATATTTCTTGGACTGATAATTTCCCAGAAATGATTAGTCTGTTACATCATATATGGAATTATCGTGGCGAAGGTATAGCGGCAAAACTTTTTTATGAGGGAAAGGTTGCAGAAGCAATTTCACTTGTTATTGATTACAATTACAGACAAAAACAGGTACAGGAAGTGCAGATTTCAAAACAAGATATGAATTCTCTTGAAAATGTTATCGCTTATATCAACGACCACTTTAATTGTGATATTTCAGTTGATAATCTTTGCCGTATTGCATGTATGGGCAGAACAAAATTTAAAACATTATTCAAGCAGGTTTATAGCTGTACCATTACAGATTACATTAGTCAAAGACGGTTAAGCCATGCTGAAAATTTGCTCACAACTACTGATTTTACGGTAGAACAGATTGCTGTTGCTATTGGATACAGTAATGCAGGGCGTTTTGCTAATATATTCAAAAAAAGTACAGGATTGTTCCCAAATGAATATAGAAAAATGGCTCAACGAAGATAATTTTTACAGATTACAGGGCAGGGAGTAAACTCTCTGTCCTTTTTATGTATCTACATTTTATCTCCTATTATAAGAAGTTACACCTCTTATATCAAGATATTGTATCTCGTTTAATAAGAATTCCTGTTTCCTTAAAATATATAAGTAACATTTCACGGAAAGAGGGTGTCTGTTTTGAATGAGATTGATGCAAATTTTGACTTTATGCAGATAGGACAAGCTATCAAGGCAGCCCGTGAACGAAACGGGATAACAAGAGAACAGTTAGCCGAACAGCTTGATATTACGCCACGCCATCTCCAATCTGTTGAAAATGAAGGGCAATATCCAAGTTTTCAGTTATTCGTTCAACTTATCAAAATGTTCCATATATCGGCAGATGAATACATATTTTTAGATAAGCAAACGAATAAAAGTTCTCTACGCAGACAAGTCGATGCGCTTCTCGATACCTTTGACGATAGAGAGATGAGAATTATTGAGGGAACTGCGAAGGCTATATGTAAGGCAAAAGAGCCAGAGGAATGACCTCTGGTTTTCTTTCGCCCTTTTTTAATAGGCAGGCGTTCCATATCCATAGATAAAACTGCTGCCAACGGAATAGCTGTGCTGTGCGACCACATCTCTGTCTGGATGAGCTGCATCGCTCGTATTTCCTTCTACAGTATAGACCATTCCATTTTCAGCTTTCTCTACAATCCCCACATGGTCAGTTGTTCCATCCCTGTTCCAATCATAAAAAATAATATCGCCTGCCTGTGGCTCATAATTCTTATCCTGCCATTGTCCGTTGCTCTCAAACCAGTTTACACCTGCTGAACAGAGAGAAAATTTCGGGAGAATACCGTTTTCCAGATAACCGCACTGATTAGCACACCATGATACAAAACAAGCACACCATTCCTCACGGCTATCAAATCCGTACCATGACCAGTACGGCTGACCTCCCACATTACCGAGCTGCGTTAAGGCAACCTCAACAATGGCTTGATTTCCACCGCTTGTGAACGCCCGTCCGTATGGATAATAACGAAGCACATGGGAAACATACTGTGTATCTCCGTAGCCGTCCCACCCTAACCGTTCTGCCTGTATAGCAGAAAACTCTACCGCATTGGCATAGGAGTATCCTCCATAGTTGGTTTGCGCCCACGAGATATATCCATTCCCAAAATTGTAACCCTGCAAAGCAAGTTTGATGCGCTCCATGTCAATCGGGTTTTCCACCTCCGCCGCAGATAAGCAGGCGGCTAAATTCTGGACACCTACATTGATAGAATACTCTGGGTCAGTAATTCCATTAGGTGTGTTCGGGTAACGGGTATTGTAACCGCACTCGGAAGCCTGCATCGGGTCATTACCACGCCCTCCGCTTTCCTGCATCATCACGGCTTTTATCAGTTCCACATATTCGGGAATACCATGCTGTTTTGCATATTTCTGTATCAAAGGCTCATAGGCTTCCACCTCCGCACTGACAGGCGTATAGGAATTGCTCTCGCTGCCGCCGCCAAATAAAGACACGGCACATCCGAGCAGGACAACAATCAGGATAATCAATACGGCAACCCAACCGCCTGCAATGATAGCAGAAATCAACGCCTTTGTTCCTGCGATAATCGCCTTGACCG
>ENA-OOWX01001106-OOWX01001106.1-human-gut-metagenome-genome-assembly--contig:-NODE-1106-length-13877-cov-2.409420_pt1 | contig 13877 bp, 9 predicted proteins | sample MGYA00241583_ERZ501335 | MGnify/ENA primary metagenome ERZ501335 (study PRJEB25962, sample SAMEA2042731) | human gut metagenome | biome: human gut; feature: human-associated habitat; material: faeces...
ATAAACTGCCACATCATAATCACTGCCCGCTTCCCGCAGGGTATCTAACGCAAGTGTACGGATATTTTCCGTCTGTTCCTCTAAAATCTGTCTGGACTGTTCAATATCCTGTGACTCCCTTAACAACGGCTCCATATATGTAACGACACGGTCTTTCACCTGAAGCTTTAACTGCTGGTCTGCTTCCGAATCACTGTTTGCCAGCACATGAAACCGGATAATCTCTGTAGCAATCCCCTGTGCAATGCCCGCACTGTCCTGCTGCCATGCCGCATATTCTTCTGCCGTGCGTATTCCTGCCATTCCAACCGTTAAAATTAAAATCACCATTATAAATACAGATAGTCTGCGTTTTTTCTTTCTCATAATACTCCCCCATTCCACAAGCACTTTAATGCCGAAGAAAACGCGAACTGAATTTATTTAAGTTCTGCGATAAGCGCAGCTTTGTGACGCCTGCGGCACAAAACTGCCGTGTGAAAAATCTTGAATTTAAGGATTTTTCACACTTGCTCCATTTCTGTGATTATCCCAATGTAAAGGATAAATTATGAAACTGATACTGCCTTATTTTATACTAATATTATTTCTGCTTCAACATAATATGAAAAAAAATTCAAAAAAAGAGAAAATTAACAATGAAACCTTCTGGAAACGGGAGTCGGAAGCCAATTCTGTGCGGAAAAAAGATATTTCCGGACTGGACTACATCCGGATTCCGGATACACTGACCTGTCCGGATACGCAGGATGAACGTATCTTAAAGGAGTGGCATACAATTGAAGCTTTAAAAGAAAAACTTCCCCCTAAGACAAATTTGGCGAATCTGTTGATGGATACCCTTTATATTGGCAGAGAAGCCATTTATAGGCGCTTACGTGGCGAGGTTCCTTTCACCTTGGAAGAGGCAGCTCTTATCTCAAGGAAATTGGGTGTGTCATTGGATAAAATAGTAGGGGTTAGTTTTAGTGCCAATGCCGTGTTCGACTTGAATGTGGTAGATCACGATGATCCTTTTAATGCTTATTTTACGATCTTGTCTAGATATGTGAAGATCTTTAGGGCCTTTCAGGATGATCCTACTACGGCTTTGGGTACCTCTTCCAATACTATTCCTCAGACCCTTTATTTGAAGCATGACCTTTTGTCAAAGTTTCGTTTATTTAAGTGGATGTATCAGAATAAGCATATCCAATGCAATCATTTTGAGAATCTGAAGATACCGGAAAAACTGGTTGATACCCAAAGAGAATTTGTATCGTTGACACAGTATATCCATTCTACGGATTATATTTGGGATAATATGATCTTCCATCATTTGGTCAATGACATTAAATATTTCTCCGATATCCATCTTATTTCCTGTGAGGATATACAACGTATCAAAGAGGAGTTATTAGTGTTGGTGGATGAATTGGAAGAACTTGCTATGAGAGGAAAGACCGAGGCTGGCAATAGTGTACGAATTTATGTATCGCATATTAACTTTGAGGCTACGTATAGTTATCTGGAAACAAGTTCTTTGCAGTTAAGTATGATACGGGTTTACTCGATAAATTCTATTACGACACAGGATTCTGAGATGTTTAATAGCTTGAAAGACTGGATTCAATCTTTAAAAAAGTTCTCTACCATGATCTCCGAGAGTGGAGAGATGCAACGTATCCAGTTTTTCAATAGACAAAGGGAGATTATAAATACGCTTTAGAGTTTGAACTTGTTTCGATAAATGAAACAACCTAGATCTTCCGATTGCGCGATTCGAAATTTATAGGTGCTTTTTTAGTTTAATTTCGTTTTCTATCTTTTTCTGTCTGTATTTGCTTTAATTAGAAAAGGAACAATTCTCATAGGCTTGCTTTATCGTACAAAACTATCGTTTACATGTTTTACATTTGCCTAATGTATCAAGGAATATTAATAGTTGGAAATAAGGTATAAGGCAATGAAAGATAGTATTGTAAATGAATTGATAACCGCAATGAAAGATAGGCTTCCTCCCGGACAAAATCTTGCTAATTTCTTGACGGATACTTTATGTATCGGGAGAGAGGCGGTGTACCGCAGGCTTCGGGGAGAGGTCGCTTTTACGATTGATGAGGTTGCGCAAATTTCCTATAAGTTGGGGATCTCCATAGATCAGATCATAGGAAATCACTTGCATAATAGAGTGACTTTCGATATGAACTTGCTCCGGTCTGCCAATGCGATAGAAAGTTATTATGAGATTATTGATCGTTACTTACGGATATTTGACTATGTGAAAGGAGATAAGAGTACGGAGGTTTGTACGGCATCGAATGTTTTGCCTTTTACGCTTTATTCCTCTTTTGAATATCTGTCTAAGTTCCGTCTTTGCCGCTGGTTATATCATCATGGACAGATAAAGACTCCAAATTCTCTATATGGGATGGCGGTGGAAGAACGAATTATAAATGTACATAAAAAATTAAGTTATAGCGTAAAGAATTGTCCGAAAACCAGTTTTATCTGGGATATGAATATTTTTGTTTCTTTCGTGAAAGAGGTCCAATACTTTGCTTGCCTGAATTTGATATCGAAAGAGGATGTTCTGTGCTTGAAAGAGGAACTTTATCAATTACTTACTCATATGGAGGCTTTATCTATCACAGGAGAGTTCAGTGAGGGCCATAAGGTGTTTTTCTACTTATCAAGCATTGATTTTGAGGCAACCTATACTTATATAGAGAAGCTGGATTTCCAAATTAGTATGCTACGAGTTTATTCAATCAATTCTATGGACTCCCAAAGTCCGCAGATTTGTAAAATGCAACGAGATTGGATTCAGGCATTGAAACGCCATTCTATCCTAATATCCGAAAGTGGAGAGGCACAACGTATCGATTTTATAAAAAGACAGAGATCGGTTATTGATATATTATAATTATAGATAAGACGAAATATAACGGACCTAATTTCTACATAAATGAATATTATAAGGGATGTTTATTGAGCCTTTAAGCGATCTTTCGTTTAAGGGCTTTTTCGTGGATTCTTATTAATGTGATTTGTTTCGATAATCGGAACTGTTTGATAAGAGTCTTGCGTATAATAGAAAAATAGAGCCTTTTGATCTTGTTTTTCTGGAAACTGTAACGGTCTGAAAAATAATTGCATAATTAGATGTAAACTGTGATTCATATTGTCATTATTGGGTGCATATTTAGTTTATTGTGACTTTTTATATCGTGATATTTGCATTATAACATTAGAGCAATTTTTATGATAGTGGAAGAGTGTAAAATATATAAAGGTTTCGTGGCAGTCTTGTTATTGATAATCCTTTTCTCATGTACGGATGAGACAATGATTAGCGGTAATGTGGAAGGAGCCTATATTTCTATTAGGAATATAGATTCTCAAAATACGACTCATTCGGGTAGCGAAGAGGACTACGACGTGAATACGCTTCGTGTTTTGGCTTTCAATAAGACAACGGGAGCGTGCATATCTAATATTCACTATAGTAAGAATCAATGGATAGAAAATATCATCCGGCATCCAATCGTAGCTGGGAATTATGATTTCGTATTTTTGGCGAATGAACCGACGGATAACGTTATAGCCAATAAACTGAACACTCTTTCACGTTATGACGATTTGAATCTTATCGCTTATCCCGCAAGCTCTTTTTCTTCGGAGAAATCGATCCCAATGATGCAGGAAATAAATAACGTAGAGGTTTTACCAAAAGGTAAAGGGGCTAAATTGAGTGATGGGACAACGGTTTCTTTATTACAACTGGCCCTTAATCGTCTGGGAGTTCGAGTAGATGTTGTTTTGGAGGCGGCAGATAATTTCGATGATATTTTTAATGGAGTTATATTTAGTGGTATCCCTAATTTGATCCCATTGACAGCTCAATATAGTGGCTCTACTATTGAGAGGAATGTAACACGTAATTTTACATTGAGAGAAGATGGTGATTATTTCTCCTCTGTTACTCCAAATATTCCCGGAATGAATTGGGCTCGGAAGATCACTCGTATTATTTTGCCCTCTAATGAGTTGGAGAGAAAGAACGATCCGGCAAATGCGGTGGTTTTTACGGTAGATATGGAGGATAGCTATAATCCCTCCTGTGAGTTGAAAATAAACTCAGAGCCGGTTGATTATAACTTGCCTAAAAATACGAAGCTAGATCTTACCGGGATCATTAAACAACCCTTGGAGATGAATATACAGGCATCGGATTGGGATTCAATAGCAAATGATTGGAATATATCTGGTAATAGAGTGCTAAATGTGTCACATACGGAGGTCGATATTACCGATTTTAACGGGGCACGAATCTCTTTCTCGTCCAATATGCCGGTTGTGAGGGTTTTTGATAAAGTAAAAGTGCTAAGTACAAACACTTATAAGGAAACGAATGAGGTGTTTAACGCTTTGTCGAGTCAAGAGTGGCAGCCGAACGCTGATGAGAGGATTTCGTATGATCCGAGTACTGGAGCGGGCTATATGGATATCTTACTTGATTTGCCAAACTATATTATAGGTAAGGAAACCTATGAGATTACATTGATGGCTGCGGAAGACTTCTCGGGGAAGAACGCTATTCGGAGAACGATAACCGTAAAGGTCAGTCAATATGGAAATCGTTATCCGTTTGATATTAATTCAACGAATCATCTATGGTCTAACCCTTATGTAGGGGCTTTCTATAAGGATGATGAAAGTGGAGAAAGGATAATTAGTGGGAACAAGTGGAGTTATTGGTATCAGTGGCGTGTGGAAGTTCCAACCGAATATCAGGATTTTATAGTGATAAGCTCGACACCTAGCTTTGATCCTAACGTTGGAACAGGTTCTCCGGGAGATCCGGAAGACTATCCGGTTATTCCTAATTCACAGAAAGGTGAGACAGGCAGTTTTGTACAAGGAAGAGGACGTGTTTACTTCCGGATAGGATTGAAGAGCAAGAATCCTAGAAAAGGAGTGCCTAGATATGGTGTCGTAAAGCTTTCTTATACGGAAAATGGGACGACTTACGAAACTGATTTATATGTCCGCCAAGGAGAGGCGCCTGATTATATAATGCGGAGGGGTACAAACGAGGGGCCGGATTTAGGTGTAAAATTTAGTGCGTACAATTTGACAGCTCGGTCATTCTTAAATGATGTTGATACAAAGGATGAATGGAAGCAGATAGATAAAAGCACTGATCAAGTTGATTTTGTTAAGTATCCGACTCAAGCCGGCGCTCATTTTCAATGGGGATTACCGGTAGCATATGCTTCTTTAGCACTTCGTGCGTATCACCCTACCAACGTGAATAATAAGAGTGCTACGTGGGAGTTATCGGAATGGCCGATAAGACGTATTGAGACTCCCACTTTTTGGGATGCTACGAGCGGGGATAAACTGAAAGATTATTACGAGATCTGTCCCCCGGGTTATCATCGTCCAAGCGACGGTCCCTTGGATAGGATTGTGTTGAATAGTTATACCTATAATGATGTATATAAATCCGAGATAAGAATGTCGTTATTCCGTAATCCAATGAAAGGGGATGGAAATTGGGTGACGGCTGAAAAACCGATTGATCCACAGAATAAACCGGAGAAATATATCCCTAAGATTCTGGAAGAGATCAAGTACGGATTCTATGCGGATGGTTTTTTCGACAGGCGTCCTATCGTGGAAAGAGATATGATCGATGGCATAGAAAGAGGTTCGGGGAAAGTCAGTAAGTATAAAGGAGTGTCTTTAGATACGACGGAAGCGGCTTATGGGGGTGTCTTGATATTTAATCCGGACAATAACGCCTCTATTTTCTTTCCGGCCGCAGGCCGAAGATGGCATACGGATGGTAGTTTGGAATATGCGAGTGAGACAGGGTATTATTGGTCTTCTTCGGCGGCTCCGGGGTGGACTGATACGTCAAGTGGAGAAGAGAAAGGTTCTGCTCACGGTAATATTTGGGGGATAGAGTATAATTATTTAGCGACAACTCCCAAGTCTTCGAGTCATCAATTTGGTTTTACAATTCGTTGCGTGAAAGAATGAGAATAATTAGTATGCATATGATCGGTTTTTGGGCTCTGTTATCCCTATTAATGCTATCTGGCTGTGAGCATGAATTTGCTTTGTCTGAACAGGTAGGAGAGGAAGAAGTCTTTTCTGAAAAAGTACAGCTGGAGATTTTCGCCCGTGCTAATTCGTACCATCTCCCGTCAACAAAAGGACTTATGGATGAGGGTACGGTGGGTAAGAACCCATGGATGTTTGTTTTCAAAGGAGAAGGGCCTAACGCTACTTTTGTGGAAGCCGTGCAAGCCTTTGAATTAGCGGGAAAAAGATATGTGATATTGACTAAACAATCGAATGACAGTAAATATCAGTTATTGATATTGGCTAATTCACCCGATAGATTTTATTATGGGGATGCGGTTACGGAATATGGATTCGATGAAACTGGATTTTCTGCCCAATTGATGCAAGGTTTGACGACATTGGCTGATTTCTGTACGAATATGCTGACGGCTCCATTGGCGGTACCTTCGGTTTCTGTCATTCCTTATAGTGGTAACGGGCAAGTGATCCCGATGAGTTATTTACTGGAAGTAGATAAGATAGATCATACAACAAAGATCGAGAATACGGACGGAACGCCCTTGATGCTTACCCGGGCGATCGCTAAAATGGTAATTGTCAATAAGGCGACGAACTTTGAGCTAAAGGGAGTTGTGGCGGTTATGAATGTACCTAGGCAAGGACCGTTTCATACGCTGGATGGTCTCATTAGGGATAATACCTCTAATTTGACTGAATACAGGAATGATGCTGCTTATTCATCCTTATTGGTTCAGGCAGATTTCATAGATGGGGGGGAGAGTACTGAGAATGATCCAGTCTATTTATATGAGTCTGATATGCGGAATAATACACACTTGATTATTCAAGGTGCGTATGGGGGACGGGATTATTTCTATAAAATGGCGATCGTCAATAAGGATGTCCAGTTAATGGATTTACAACGTAATCATTCTTATCAATTCACTATTGTTACGGCAAAAGGTCCCGGCTATGATAAGGTAGAAGATGCAAAAACCACTAAACCTTCCAACACAGCTCTGGATTATGAGATCTCAGTTGATAATAGAGACTCATACGAAGTTGTAGCGAACAACGATTTCTTTCTGGGAGTCAGTAATTCGGTATTTATCGCCTATACGAGTGAGGGTGCCAATTTTGAGGTTTTTAAATTGATTACGGATTGCCGGACTCGTTTTCCGAATGCCTGCCGGATTAGTGATAATGGAAACGAGGTCGGCATTGGGGTACCCTTGCTGGTAAACCCATCTAATGGAGCGAGAATACCGATCGTGGATGATACGACATCAGATCCGAATATCACGGCTGTGGAAGCTCAAATATCGAATGGCTTGTTAGATCATGCGTATATCACGCTGAAATTGGGGACTCTCGAAAAGACGGTGCGTATTAGGCAAAGATATGCTATACCGGCGGCTGGAGTGACAATTAAATATATGCCGGCTGCGGATAGCAGCGATAGTTTCGATATGAACTACTATTGTCTTTCCGCATATGTGGAAGATGGGGCGGATGATCCTAAGAGCTGGATAAAGCTGCGTCCTTCCGTCGGCGCTGTACGGGAGGACACGGATAAGATCACGGTTGATGATGGGACAATTTATATTGAAGTCTTGGGGAATACAATGTCCAAACAGAGAAGTGGCATTATATACCTGACTACTATAAAAGATCCCGGTGTATCCTCGAATACTAATTCTGTACAACGTATAAAGTTAAATATTAGTCAATTATCCCAAACGGTCGTGACGGATTAAAAGATGACTAAGAGATAAAAAGTGATAAGTGTTTAGTTAGAAACAGTTTAATTGTTGTAAAATGAAAAAGAAAAGACTTTTTATGTTTGCGCTTGCGACGCTAGTGTTTGCTGCGTGTAGTGATGACCATGCTATTTCGGATGGGAATAGCGATGTAGTAACCGATCCTTCGGGCGATGCGTGGGTGGCTTTGAATATTAAGACTCCCGCCGCCGTTACCCGTGGATTGAATATCCCTAATCAAGAGAATGCGATAACAGGCGAATATGAGATTGAGGATGTTAAAGCGATTTTCTTCGATGGCGATCAAGATGCGAGTCTAGTTACAAAAGTGATAGACCTAAGTACCGGCTCCGGTGATTTGACATCTTCCGGCGCAAGCAGTAGCAGTAAGGCTTTTCAGATTCCGGCTACTTCTAAGACAATACTGATTATCGCGAATCCGGGTGCCGGTTTCTCCAGCGTCGGGGAAGGCTCTAGTTTCGTGGATGTGAACAAGGCGGTGAAGGATGAGTCGATAACAACGAGTGTCGCGAAAACAGGAACATTTTTGATGACAAACTCAAAAGGTCATCTGGAACCTTCGGATAACTCGGGAAATACGATAAACTTAACTCTTTATAAGAGCCAAGATGTCGCGGTAAAGAATCCGCTAGCGATTTATATAGATCGTGTTGTCGCTAAAGTACGTGTATATACCAGCGATGGCGCTATGGATAATAGCATGGCATCGATCTATAGCCCGAAATGGATTCTGAACGTTACTAATAAATGGTATTATCCTGTATCGAGGAGGATTAAGACTTGGAATGAAGATCCTGCCAATACTCCGGATGCTCGCGGTACTTGTGTCACTCCATTCGATAGGTATGAGATCGGTTCATACCGGGTAGACCCGAATTACAACAATACGAATATCGGTGAGTGGAACGAGGCGAATCAAGTGGCGTATACGAATAATTACAATTTTGTGTCTGCTTCGACGAACGCATCTGCCATATCTTGGAATGAGATAAGTTCAGCATCTAATCCCGTTACTGAATATTGTCTGGAGAATACACAAGAAAAAGAGTATAACAACCATGCTTATACGACCCAAGTCCTTTTACAAGCGAACTTCGCGCCGAAGAAACTGAAAAAGTTAGATGGCGGTACGGTTGATGTGGGAGAGGGTGAGTCTTGGATGATCGTAAATGGCGTAAGCTATACATATGATACCTTGATGGACTGGATAGAAAATGAGTTGACAAAGAAATATAAGGATGGGAACCCTGACGGTTATCCAACCTCTATATCAACAGCCTTCAACCGGTATGTAAAATACGTGGATTCCTCCAAGGAGGTTACTATTCCAACCGGAGATGAATTTAAGCAATCCGGTCAAAGCGCAGAAACGCAGGCTGCGGCACTTAAACAGAAATTTGTAGACGCAAGGCTTGTCGTAGAGAATAAAGGGGCGGGTAGTTATGGTACGGTCTTTTATTATGATGGTGGTGTAAGTTATTACAAGATCATGATTAAACATGATGACTCGGATAAGGCGATGAATGAGTTTGGAGAGTTTGGGGTTGTGCGTAATTCCGTTTATGATATTAATATCAAGGGATTTAATAATCCGGGTTATCCTACTATTCCGGATCCGGACCCAGATACGCCAGATGAGAATGATGAGACATGGTTGTCTATCCAGATTAACGTGAACCCGTGGACTTGGTATAGCCAAGAGGAGATCTTATGATTTTAGGTTATTAGTTAGGTATCGCAGGTTAGAAAAGGGGAGTTTCCAAACAGTGTTTTTTCCTTCTGGGAACTCCCTTTAATTAGAGTAAGGATTAATTAGAAAAATAGAAAAATATGAAACAGAACCGTCTTATACGTTATACAATTTGGGGAATCCTTATTATCTGTCCGTGGATATTGACCTCTTGCGATATGTTTCATGAGGATCTTCCCGAATGTCGTTTATTTGTCAAGTTTAAGTACGACTATAATATGCTTTTCACGGATGCGTTCCATACGCAGGTGGATAAAGTGGAGCTTTATGTATTTGACAAAGACGGAAAGTTTCTGTTCAGTCAAGTAGAGGAAGGTGAAGCGTTGGCGACAGGCAATTACCAAATGGAGGTAAAGCTTCCGATAGGAGAATACCAATTTCTGGCTTGGGCCGGCGCACGTGACTCCTACGATATTTATACGCCTAGGGGAGAGAATACGATTACTGATATGAGGTTAAGGCTGAAACGTGAGGAGTCTCTTATCATCAGTAAAGAACTGGAGCCTCTTTGGTATGGTTATATCAGTGACGTTGATTTTACAGGGACCAGCCATCAGACTGAGACGATTGATCTGATAAAAGATACGAATAAGATACGGTTTGTTTTTCAAGGTTATTCCGATAGTTATATCCGGGCTGCCTCCGGAGATAATTGGAATGTGAACATGAATGATTATGAATATGAGATCATCGAGTCGAATGGCCATCTGGCCTATGACAACTCGTTATTGGAGGATGATGTGTTAAGTTTCCGACCTTATTATATGGAACAAAAGTCATCATCGGCGGCAGCTGTCGAGTTGAACACGATGCGGCTGATGGAAGATCGGCCGACACGTTTTGTCGTAACGGAGAAGTCTACCGGCAAAAAGGTATTCAATATTAATTTGACAGATTTTTTAGCCTTGACTAGTATGGAGGGAAATAATATGGATGTACAAGAATATCTGGATCGCCAAGATAGATATAAGATTATCTTTTTCTTTGCTGATAATACATGGAATGCCGTACAGGTAAATATAAATGGCTGGACATGGTATCTCCAGTCCGAGGGGATATGAAGGGGCTTTACACGATAAAGGTTAAGGAACTAGCTAACTTTGCCCGGATTCTACTTAAGGATTGAGCCGTGACACCTAGATAAGAAGCTATATATTTTAGGGGGACGGATTGGATGATTTCGGGCTGCTTGTCCAATAGAATGGCGTAACGTTCAATGGCGGTTCGTTTGTAAGAACTTAACCATGAAGTCTCGATCTCAAGCATAAAATTCTCTAGAATCCTTCTTCCGATATTTGCTAATTGCACGGAGGATTGAAATAGGATTTCTAGTTTCTGTTTGGATAGGCAATACGCCTCGCTTTCCGTAACGGCTTCTATGGTATAAAGAGAAGGAGAGCCGGAAGTATATCCCCATACCGGGAGTGCGATCTCGCTCTCCACGGCGAACCAAAAGGTATCTTCCGTCCCATCTTTAAATGTATAAGCCCGCCAGATTCCCTTGGATAAGATATACATATTCGTGTTTATCTCACCTTCATGTACGATTATATCTTTGGGGACAAACGACATCATCTCTGCGCTTTCCAGCAATAACTGCATGGCCTGCTCAGAGATTGAAAACCGTTCCATCACTTTCTGGCGAACTTCCTCTTTCATGCTCTTCTACGTTTCAATAGATAGTATACCACTATGATTACAAAAGTAATTAATTCCGACAAAGGTACGGCCAGCCAAATACCTTTAATTCCGCAGACAACAGGTAGGTACATGAAACTTAGGGTGATAATCACGATTCCTCGTAGAATAGTGAATAGCGTAGCGGGTTTGAAACGTTCTATGCTCTGGTAGTACCCGATACAAACGATATTGAGAGCGAAAAAGACATATCCCAAAGAAAAATAGGGAATGCCGGAGACCGCTATCTCGTAAGCGTTGCCATGATTACCGAGAAATAAGGAGGAGACTTCCGGGCAGAATAAAATAGTACCCACGCAGGCGAGTCCTCCGCACACGACAGCGCATAGCAGGGCTAACTTAAACGCCTGCCGTACTCTTTTCCACTGCTGTATGCCATAGTTGTAGCTTATGATCGGCTGGGTAGACTGGGCGATCGCATTGTTCACCATGAATACGATAGGAAAGCAATAACAGGCTACACTATAGGCGGCAACCCCGTCTTCCCCAAGGTATCTCATGAATATATAATTACCCACCAGCATCATACAAGCGATAGCTGCCTCAGTTAAGAACGCGGAAGAACCAAGCTTTACCATGTATCCGATATTGCGGATTGTCAATAAGATACTTTTAAGCGAGAATTTAGGGCGGTAAAGATGTAATACTTTAGAAAAACCTACGATATAAACCACGATCATAATACTTCCTACGATTACGGAAATAGCGGAAGCTAAAGCGGCTCCCATTAATCCCCAATGCAATGGGAAAACGAAAATATAGTCTAATGTTAGGTTTATCAGGGCCGGGATAGCGCTGCATAACATGGCGTATGTAGGTGATCCGTCTAACCGGATAATGAATAACCCGATATTCAATAACATGTAAAAGGCAAGGAACGGGGCGATCCAGTTCATATATTCCAATACGGAGGGCAATAATTGTTCGGAACTACCCAATAAAAGAGCGACCTCAGCACGGAATGTCATCACTAACAAGGAAAGCGATAACATAATACATAATGAGACCGAAAGCGCTTGCGTGATATTAATATTCGCTACCTTGACTTTCTGGTGTGAAAGGTGGATCGAGGCGACGATAGATGCGCCTACTCCGAACATAAGCCCGATTCCGGTTGCTAACATGAAAAAAGGAGCCACGATATTTACCGCAGCCAAGGCGTCACTTCCTACGCCTCTTCCTACGAATATTCCATCGGCGATATTAATAGTGGCGGAAAGGATCATACCTAATAAGGTAGGGATAAACATCATACGGAACAACTTCGGAATGTTCATTGTTCCAAAATCAATACTGTCTTGCATCGTCAGTTTCTTTTCTTTTTATTTTTGCGGCACAAAAGTAGGCTTCTCCATTTAGAAAAAAGTTACCATTAGGGTAAAAAACGGAGTATTTATCAAGTTTGAATTCGATAGCTTATATTTCCTTTGTACATTTGTCCATAATTAAATATTATAGTGACATAATGAAAGACGCATTTATAAAACTGCATATATCTATTATTTTGGCAGGTGCGACGGGCATATTTGGAAAATTGATTAGCTTGAATGAAGCCCTATTGGTCTGGTATCGTATGATGCTTGCGTCTTTGTTGTTTTTACTCGTTTTATCCGTCGGCAAAAGATTGAATCGAATTTCTTTCGGGGATGCCTTGAGGATAGGGGGAGTAGGGTTATTGCTGGGATTGCATTGGGTTTTCTTTTATGGAAGTATAAAGGCTTCGAATGTGTCTATTGGGGGGGGTTGTTTTTCTCTGGTAGGTTTCTTTACGGCTTTTCTAGAACCATTGATTAATTGTCATAGAGTGTCTTTCAAGGAGGTTGCTTTTAGTTTGTTGACTTTATTCGGGGTGGTGCTGATTTTCCATTTCGATACTCGCTATCGTTTAGGAATAGGTTTGGGTATTATATCATCCGCTTTAGCGGCTTTGTTCACGATCACGAATAAGAAGATCGGAAATAATTATTCAACAAGTACCATGCTCTTGTATGAAATGGTAGGTGGCTTTATCGGGCTTTCCTGTATTTTACCGTTCTATTTGCGATATTTTCCTGTATCGACGATTGTTCCCGGGCTATTAGATTTTACTTATTTATTGCTTTTAGCTTCTGTTTGTACGATTGGTTTGTATTTACTTCAGATACAAGTCCTGAAAAAGATCTCTGCGTTCACGGTAAACTTGAGTTATAATCTGGAACCTATTTATAGCATTATCTTGGCTATGCTTCTTTTTAGTGAGGCTAAAGAGTTGAACGCCGCTTTTTATATAGGGCTAGGGGTAATAATATTGTCTGTCATCTTACAAACACTAAGTGTTATTCGATCAAACAAGAAGATTTAGTGTAGGTAACAAAAAATTTAAAAAGTCCCACAAATCGTTGGATTTATGGGACTTAACTGTTTATTGTCTGGTTAGTTCTGCGGAGAGAGAGGCTCTCGAACTTATACTTTCACAGAATATCATAAAACTGCAAATGACTGATAATCAAGTGTAAATTACAATATAGAGTAAAAGTAAATGTTTCTAAATGTCTTTTGCTATCTCAATAATTGGGTGTATATTTGGGTGT
>ENA-OOWX01001117-OOWX01001117.1-human-gut-metagenome-genome-assembly--contig:-NODE-1117-length-13773-cov-3.356612_pt1 | contig 13773 bp, 5 predicted proteins | sample MGYA00241583_ERZ501335 | MGnify/ENA primary metagenome ERZ501335 (study PRJEB25962, sample SAMEA2042731) | human gut metagenome | biome: human gut; feature: human-associated habitat; material: faeces...
TAGCAAACTTGCTTCCCATAAAGAATTTGGTATAATCAAAAACCATTTTACAAGGCTCCCCTATTCGTTTCCACGCTTGAACCGAAATGTGGAATATATTCTTTTGATAATCAGATACGAGAATACGGAAACCCTATGAAATGATACCATAAAGTTCCCGTATTTTATTGTTATAATGCTATGCTTGATTGAGCGACTTTAATAGCATCAGACTTTAATTCAGTTTCATCCTCCACTGCATCGAGGACTTTATCCGCTACCCAAAGGGTGAGAAGTTCTTTTTCGTCAACATTGAAATAGTTGGCTATTTGAATAACTTGTGTACGTTTGGCACGTCTATCACCTCTTTCGATTTTTGAAAACATCGGGGTATCAATCTCAAGAAGGGAGGCCAATTGTCTTTGTAGCACTCCATTCTCCATTCTTAATTCTTTTATCTTTTGTCCTAACAGCATCTTAAACTCTATTTTACTATTTACCTATAATTTCCCAATGACCACCTTTATTAGGTCCAACTCGTTTAACAACACCTGCATCTTGAAGGTGTTTCATATTTGTTGCTATCCAACGGCGAGATACACCAATCTTTTCTGCAATCTCTGAAAGAGTTACATTAGGATTATTCCTAATTTCATTGATGATTTGCAGTGCAGTTTCTGGTGCACTTTGTAGTGCAGTTTCTGGTGCACTTTGTAGTGCAGTTTTTAGTGAACCTCGTTTAGAAGCCTTTAATGAACCATCTTTATGAGCAATGTCTGCTATAATATTACCAGCAGCTTCATGGCATGGAATGGTTATTCTAAAGAAGGTACGTTCATCATCGGTAACGACAGTAGCTCGTGGTGAACCATTGTTCTCCAAAACATTCTGAATAGTAGGAATACCAGTACTTCGACCCTCTGTCAAATCCAATTCCTTAAGGTATTCACCGAGTCTGCGATTACGATAACGTTTAGATACTAAAATTTCGCATTTTGAAATATCGTCAGCCGAAATACTTCTATCCGGACCACCTACATTCTGTATGGTGATTCCTTGAGGTTCTATGGTGATAACCACAGGTTCCCATTCACGATAATCTCTATGATAGAGTGAGTTCGTCACACTCTCTTCCAATGCTTGATATGGATAAGTGACAAATTTTTGGCTTCTGCTACTATCTTTCGGTTTTATCACCGTCTGCATAACAAGCATACGATTCAGGTATTCCAGAGTTCTATCAATTATCTGTGTGATGGAACCCTTAATTACAGGACCTTCGTATAAGTTGTTTGGATTGTTCAATCGTCCTTCGGGGAAATACACAATTTCAACTTGAGTACGCTTAAAGAATTTGCTTGGGTCTTCACAGAACATCATAGCTGCAACATTTCTAAGCATACGATTTTCCTTGGGGCCGACATACAAATCCATTTGCTCCAATATACTTTCGAGAGGTTTTGTATATAGTTCCAGGGCAAGTTTGCTACCCACCTTCACCAAATATTCTCGTAGTAACAGCGTAGAAATATCCTCTATCTTAATATCTGGATTTCCACGTTCATCAAATGGTACACGACTGGCCAACTCACGCAGTTCATCAAGAACGTCACCCTTGGCTATGATACTGCTCGTGCCACTACGAACATAGAAATACTCCTTTGTATTACTCTTAGCAGTTACGTTCTCGGGGACGGAATATGGTCGGTTAATTCCTGCAGGACACCATATCACAAGTACATGCTTGCCGTCTACTTCCTCTACACTTGTGCGAGGCATATAGTAAGGCGAAATCTTATTATTGTAACCTACCATCTCTTGAAGAACGCCATCTATCTTTTCTGTAGGTATTCCTTCAACAGGACGAATAGCGACTCCAGTTGCTTCGTCTGTATCTACACCGACCACTATGTAGCCACCACCAAGATCGTCAAAATCGTTGGCGAACGCACATACGCTGTGGTATATACTCGCTGGATTCCAACCTTTCTTAAACTCAATTCGGTTGGATTCTATCTTCTGCTTGTTCAGCAGGTCATTTATGTTTATTGCTAGTGCCATAATGAATATTCGTTCATATGTTATCAAATAAACTTTGTTCTCGCTGATAGTTCATGACTACTTTAAAACAACACTCCATAGTTTTAAGACCAATCCCAGGATAGTTGATTAGAGAAATCATAGACTTTAAACCGTCAGATTTTACAGCATAATCAATTGTGTCAATCTGCTTTTGAGTTCTAATCTTAGTTACCTGTTTTTTCTGAACGTCAGGTATAGACAACCAGCTTATTCTGAAATGTTCGTATAAATCATCAGATGCTGACGGATCGTAATCATAAATTTCTATTGGAATATCACATTGGGAAAGATAATCTACCATCATTCTTTTAACAACATCCTTATCCAGTCCTCCATTATTAGATCCTAAAAGTGGAAAAGCTACGGAGGTTATTCCGTGACTAGCATATGTGTCAACGAATTTTTGAAGTCCTTTCTCGATATATTCATATTTACTCGGATATTTCCAATGGAATTTTGTGGGAAAATTAAGAACCCACGGATCCTTATCCTCCCCTTTATATATCCAGAGTTTGCCAATCCCAATTAAATGCCGATGACAATAATCCTTATATATGTCAAACATCTTAGGATAGCGCAGTTTATAAACCAACGCTATACCTTTACCCATGACTCCGACACAATTTACTGTATTAACAACAGTTTGAGCCTTTGTATTAAATATATTACCTTTTACAAAAGTTATATTGTTCATTCTTTTACGATTTATAGATTAGCCATTCTTTCGTATCTGCCCTTGGATTTGGATCCATCAGATAGATTTCTGAGGGAGGGTTCTTCTTATCGAATGTTACCGATGGATATATAATCGCTCCAGAAGATATGAAATTCTTTATTGCTCCTTTGTTGATAATAGTACCACCTTTGACTAGAATATAAGCACAACCATTCAAGTCGTAGTCAGAAGAAATAGTTATTGAATCTTCATCTTCCGACATATCAAGAGATCTATTGTCATGAGAGTACATAGAATAGTTTACTTCTATCTTATCTATAATTTCATCATCTCCAAGATATTGAACTAACAAATTCTTCTGAAATTCATCATAGCAATAAATCTTGAAGGAATCAAGACAACTAAAATCTAACTCGTCAATCACCAAAAATTCCTGCTGAGACTGTTCCTTTATACGTCCCATATACATATGATGAAGGGCATGATCAAACCCACCATGCTGTTTTGTCATATTAAATGCATCCGAAATATCATTATAAAGATAACTTGTTCTGAGCATTGATGGCTCAGAATCTACCTTATAAACTGATGCAAAGTTTGTTTGAAGGTTTCCGCTACTATAATAGCATTTGCTAGGCATTTTTGCAAGAATCTCACGTATGTCAAACTCAAAAAATACAGGCATAGGACACTTAGGCAAATGTAAATTACAAGCCTGAGGATAATATGATTTATTCCACATAGTCAATGAGTCATCCCATCCTAAACATTCATTGTAGAATTGTGTAGGAGATTTTGGACGATAATAGAATCTTGCATAAGGGTGAGCTTTGTTTGTACGATGTACAACAGCTCCTGCAGCATCATATTTCAGCGTTTTGGTTTCCTCTGCTTTGTTTCTGCTCATTATCTTTCTATTCTTGACAATTTCTATTGCGTTGAACATGTGTGAGAAATGGTATACCTTGAATCTACTGTAGCCATTCGTACTGCATTCTGATAATGTTTCGACAAACTTCACTCTGTTCAATTCAGGAATAAAGTCTCTATATAAGTCTGCTGTAAAGTCAACAGATTTATTTTTGCTGAAGGCAAACCAATCAATTCGATTCCTATATTGATGCATGAAATCTTCAGTGAATATAATTGATGATGACGAAAGCTTAGTCCAATCAATTTTATCATTAATATTGTCAATAACAGAAAGGTCAAACTGATTATAATCAAATCTATTGTTTATTGTTTTCCATATCAGAAAATCCTTATACTTAACCAAAATTTGATTTGTAAGCTCAATGTAATCTGAAATATATGACCAATCGAGAAACTCGACAAATTCATCAAGAATATTTTCTTCCTGAATCTTAATGACCTTCTTGTTGGATGTGAGTTCCTTCCAGTCCAAGAAGTCTTTATATTCTCGAGCAAAAGATAAATCAATATTCTGATTCTTTGATAGAGCACTCCAATTAATCTTTGCATCTTCTTCGATTGCTCGCTTCAGGTTCTTAATAGAAGGGGAGAACGACGGATTACTTGATAATTCAAACCAATTGATGTCAATGCCATCCATTAACTTAATAATTGAGTCATCAATATGCAACTCTCTCTTTGCTACTACATCGTCCCAAGATATGGCAGCTTTTATAACAGGATCCTTGAGGATTTCACGCAGTTTTGCATCATTCCATTTGATAGTTGAATTTTTAGAAAGGGCTCTCCAATCCCATTCTTTTTCTCTATTCTTGAAGATAAAATCGAAAGTGATATTTGTACCCGTATTTGAGGATAATGCTTGCCAGTCCCAATTTTCTTCGATGAAACTGCTAACCATATTATCATCAATGTTTATATCTTCTCTCGTAGATATAAGCTTAAAATTCAGATGATCTCTATACTTACGTAAATACTTTCCGTTATGAGCAGGGAGAAGACAAACACCAAACTGACTTATATAATTCCAATCCCAGCGTTCAGGTTTGAACTCAAAGAATACTTCATTTTTTTGCTGAATGGAATCAAGTTTGGTCAACTCGAAAAAATCCCAATCATATTTTCCATCATTAAGTTTTGATTTAATGATAGCTTTCCATGTTCTAAGTACATAGGTATCAGCATTATATAAAAATACATTGTTAGCCGCCTGAGATGCTGATAATGCTTTATTATCTACATAGCTATGCTCTTTACTGACAAAGTCATCAAGATCAAGAATTGCTTTATATATATAGCTATAATTCCATTCGTATCCATTGGTAGGATTGTATTTTTCCGATAACTCCAATAAATCAGCTGGAGTATACAAAGATGTGATTCTCTTCCAACACAGTTCCTTTGTATCGGATTCAAGATCTGCTATGGAGTCTTTTATATGTTCAAGATTGTCCTTAACATATGTACGATGGATTTTTTCTTTTAAGATAATATCCCAATCCCAATATGGAGCATATTGTGCCAAATTATCAATGATAAAACTAGTATCAAATCGTTTGGTTATAATGGACCAATCCCATACAGCATTTTGAAGATCCTTCCATTTAAGAATCTCTGATAATGCCATATTTTCATTCAAAATATTCCAATCAAGATAATCTGCTAAGCTTGGAGTATTCTTAAATAATAATCCCAAATCGATATCCTCCATATTTGAGATGCGAGAAGATACGATATTCCAATCAAGATAATCTGCTTTGTTAGATAGAATATTCAATAATATCTTATCTGCAACTAATTCAGATAGCAGATACCAATCCCATACGCTATCCAATTCAGAATCATTAAGATCATTATCATCAAGCAAAGGAGTAATTCTGCTAATTGCTGTATCTTTATCCCATAAATACAAGTAGTCCTTAAAATGGACATGCAAGAATGTTGAATCAACTCTGTTAGTTAAAACAGACCAGTTCCAATAATCGACATAATTCGAGATATGTTCTTCGATGAAACTTACATCAAAATTCTCAGAAAGTACTGTCCAGTCTAATGCAGATTTGCAGTTATCCAAAGAACCTGGAATTTCTTTTAATAACGGAATCAATCTTTGGGATATTATCTCCTTATTCCATTTTTCACTAAGATGATGGAAAATGAAATTGACGCTAAGGTTGGAAGATAGTCTATCCCATATGTTGTTGTTTATGAAACAACTATTTTCTGTTGATGTTATTTCTGCAATTTTGTTAATAGATACAGATAGCCCTAATGTGTCAAAGTACCGCTCGATCAAATCGAAAGATGTTGCGTTTAGCCAACTTGTAATAGCATCAGGGTGAGCGTTTAGCAATGCACAAAATCTCTCATCAGTAGCGATAGTTTTGTTCGCAGCGAGTTTATTCCAATTCCAAGGAAAATCTAAAAACTTCATCACTATATCATAATCGTTTATTATAGATGATACAAATGATGCGTTTTCCTTACTCTTCATCCATTGAATGTGAGAGGCAAAGAACTCGGATGTAAACACGGTTGACGAACATTTCATCCATTCGCTATAAAGAACTTTATCTTTGCCAATATTTAGTAAGTCTTCTGATCCTGCAAAATTCTGATTTGTTGACAAGCCTCTCCAGTCCCAAGAAAAATCAGGGTAATCTGTAATAAGTGATACGTCTTTGATATTTTTAGAAATGTAGGTATAATCACTAGCAGAATCGATTTTTACATGATATTTTTTGAAGAACTCAGGAGTCCATTTGATATAAGGGTATTGTGCGAAGCCTGTGATAATACCATTCGTATTCCAAATTAATAGGTTACACTTTTCCAAATAATCGATTAGTTCGTCAGACCATATATAATTCTCCTTTGAACCAAGATTATAAGAAATCAAAAGTCCTTTTCCTTTTATTGATTTCACAACCTCTGCAAACTCATTGTTTGTGACAACAAATTTTATAAGATTATTGTCTGTGAAAATTTTATCGAGAACAGTCTCTAAATATACAGCAATATGGTCCTGCAATACACTAATGTTTTGTATTACAAGATTTACATCAGCTTCTCTGGCAAAATATGACCAATTCCATCTCTTATGACAATATTTTACTATAAGGTTCTGATTAGATGATGGTAGCCAGCTAGTAAGATTATAGAAATCAATGTTTAGATGATTTATGTTATTAACTACAAAATCTACATCAAGGAAAGGTTTTACGATTTCCCAATCCCACTCGATATTTGTATTTACATCACATAGCATTAATTCCTGTGCTTGTTGCTTGGTTATATCATTTCGCGAAAGAACGACGCTCATTTCCCAAGCATATTTTGCACATGACTCAATAATGAAGCTAACAGGCAATCTACGAGACAGAGTAATCATGTCAAATTTAGAGCATGGTTCTCCAATATGCTGGATAATAATATCTTCAGGACAACATTTCGATATGTAGTCCCAATTATTGTTATTGCACAATTCATTAGAGATAATATAGTTATATGTATCTATATCGCACCAATCGGTTCTAGAATCTCTTACTATAAAATTAAATTCATCTTGCTCTATCTCATCTTCAAAATAGCGTATTTCATTATAATTAATTGTAGAATCAGGATTATTGATCAACTTTGAATATAACGCCTTCTTTATTTTCTTATTTAGGAGATACGCATTTTGCTCTCTATATAAAATATCGGTCGCTGCAACAGAAACTTTGTCATTGAATAAAATAATTGGATAAAAATCTTCATTAAGTTGATAGAGACAAACGTCAACACTTTTAGAAAAGTATTTCCTTTCAGAAGGTGTTTCTGCTTCAAACACGTTTGTATTTTTATTAGACTGAAGATTAATTCGATTTATTAAATTATCAGCATAATCTATATTAATTTCGTCTGGATCAAAGTCAGTCACCGCCTTAATGTCTGTAATTTCAGAAAAAAAACCTAATTCTGCGTAAAATGGGAAATCAACTGTGTCTATTGATAGTTCAGACTTATTGACATTTTCAAGCAAACGTATCTTTCCTTCATAGAACAAGAATTTGCAATTCATCTCTAAAGCCTTATTACCCAATCTAGTAAGACGAATATATTTTATGGCTTCTTTTTTTGCGGAAATTTCCTCATTAGCTTCTTCTGAATCCTTTGATTCTAAGTTTTCTTCAGAGCATTGATCTTCACTATCAGACTCTTCAACAGCGAGATTCCATTTGAAAATGGAATCAATCATGCTGTTAAAAAGAGAAATCTCAGCTTGATCACGATAGAAGCGTTTGTCACCGAATGTTTTTTCAGCTACATCAAAACCGAGAGTTAAAGCTATATCCTCCTTTGTTATTTTATTGCTCTCTAGTGAACTAATCAAATGAAGTAAGACTAAGTCTAATTTAGACAGAACTTCCGTTTTATAGAATCGTACTGTATATAAAGTTTCCTTTACAGGCCATTCACGAAGTTTACTATCTTTGAGTAAAGACTTGTAAACCAGTGTTCCATTATTTATAATATCACTATATTGCATAATTAATTGTCTGCGATGTTATGTAAATGTTGCAAATAAATACCATACCAAAGTCCAGTGCCGCTAACATGAATTTCTTTTATATTGAAGCGATCCATAAGAGACAAGAACATTGGTAGTCCAAGACGCATTGTTATTTGGTCATCAAGTAATTTACTACCTCTTGATGATTCAAAGTCATACTCATTTAACTGATCGACTGTGTCGAACTTGTCAAGAATTGCTTGGGTACAAGTCTCGATGCAAGCTTCAATCTTTTCACGAGTCATAACTCTATCATGTTGAGCTGCATTATTCTTTCCGCCTGTAGCATGAGTGATAGCCGTTCCAACGCTAATACAAAAACTTTCAGTTTCGGATGTCATTGCATCTCCCATATTTTTGTAGAATGCAACCAATCGTTCTTTGATTTTTTGGTCACTACGTTTTAATGCCTCAGATACTGGTGTATCTCTGTCAGAGTCCAAAAATAAGATGTTTCGCAAAGCAGTAGTACCAAGATTGATACTATATGAACTTACTATATCACTATTCTGGAATACAGATACCTCAGTTGATCCACCGCCTTGATCTATCATGATAACATGCTCAGAAGTTAGCATTTGTTGCTTGTATCTAGAGCTAAATAAGTATGCGAACATAGTAGAAACTGATTCTTCCCTCTTGGAGAGAATGCGAACATTAATGCCTGCTCTTTCTTTAATGAAAGCTACAATCTCATCACGATTTCTAGCAGTTCGATATGCAGCAGTAGCTACTGTATAGACGACATCAACATTCTCTTGCATCATTACTCGCTTCCAATTGCGAATAGTTGGTAGTACGTTCTTCTCAAAATAATACATGTTCATGTCATTCTGAGAGTCTAATCCCTTACCAGTTTCTGTTTTGTAAGCGTTTCTGATGAAATTCTGAAAATTGAACTCGTCAACGTTTGCGTTTCTTATTAACTCTTGATCTTTGCCGATTAGACATTTTACAGCTTTCGTTGAAAGTTCAAGAACGGCAATTTTTGGATTGGTTCTATTTGCATTTGGACGCAACCATGTTTTAATAACTCTAAGATGTCCATCAGTTTCTGGATTAATATCGCGAGTATTAAGATTTGCAGAGCGATTCTTTGATATTGGTCGTGGACGTTTCTTCATTAGCTTGTGCTCCCAGTGAATTATTTTTCCATTAGGATTTGTCTTGATACTTTCAAAAACATTCTTATAAATTGCTTCACCTTCTTTGTTTTTATAAGAAGAATAGTGAGCACTATTACCTACAATTATTAAAAGACGCTTTGCACGTGACAATGCTACATTTAATCGGTTTGGTGATTTAGCGAAGCCAAAATCCGTTTGTCTCCTAAAACCCAACTCTTTGTAAACACGATAATCTGGTGCTTGTTTTTCGTTCTCAGCAATGCAATTACTTCTGACAAGAGAGACAATAACGATATTTCTCTCCATACCTTGGAATCTGTCAACTGAACTTGGCTTTAATGTCAGTTTAGCAGAATATTTACCTTGTAATTGTCTCAGTTGTCTCAGTTGAGCACCATAGAAAGTAATCAATCCAATTTCCTTATCTTCTTCGCTTGAAAATTTGTTATTATATGCAGCAAAGGAATCAGATGTTGCCAAGTGTGAAAGCACCCATTCAATGGCATCTACCTCTCCACTATTGGTGCGCGAGGTTCCTTCCGCAATTTCAGGCGAATTTGTGTCAATCCATACCACATGATTTTCAGGTGATATAAGTCCATCAATATTGATTCCATGATAGCGAGAGAATGGAGTGCCTTCGGATTCGTAGTCTTCATTTATAAAACCACATTCCAAACCTCCATCTTTGGTATAGAATTGTTCAATGACTTTATTGATATCAGGATGCATTCTATACTGCTTCCTAAAGGTGCCCTTGATGGAATTGTCAGCCTGTGTAAAAAGTCGTTCAAAATGAGATTTCTCAAGTTGGTCAAAATGATACCTGACAAATTTTTCCAACTCCATTATCTGTTCTTTCTCTTCTACGTCAACTGTCTGGAGTGCCTGATAATGAAGTTTGTATAGTATATCCTCCCTGTCGAGATTTGGGGGTAATTGACGATGATCTCCAATTATTATAGACTTTGTACCATAAACCAAAGGCATAGATAATTCAGAGGGGGTTGCTTTCGATGCTTCGTCTTGAACTACTACATCAAAAGCTAAATGTTCATCATCCTTAAAGACATTTTTGTATCTTTTCATGAAACGACTCTCAACATCTTCTTTCTGAGATTCTATTGCTGCATAGTTCTTCTCGGTAATAGAACTACATGTTGCGCCAATAACATTACAATTATTGAGATAAGAATAGTATACTTTTTTGCGAAACTCAACAGGAAGATTTAACATAAAATGGAACCATGCTCTTTCAATCGTTTCATCCTGAATTTGAGAGCGGTTGATGATATTCTTAATCCATCTAACTAATACATTATTGTCCTTGTTGAAAAGTTTATATTCATCGGATTCTTCAATTGCTCTGTTGTCTTCAGAAAGAATGTAGTTCTTTGAAAAATCAATGTCTGCCCATTTCATCATCTCGGTAATGGCGTATGGCAACCCTTCTGATGAAAATTTATCACCAGACCCAATTCTGATAGGTTTTACTATGTTATGGTTTGAGAATTTCAGTCGATCTAATGCATTATCAACAGCCAAATTTGCTTCAGATGTAAGAAGAGTTTTGTCCTTTGGATTAGCCAATGCTAATTGCCAAATCAATTCTGCAATAGCAGTTGATTTACCTGTTCCTGGAGGCCCCTGAATAACTGCAAGGTCTTTAGCCTCCACAGCTTTAGCAATGGCTTCAATCTGCCATTCATTCAGATGCTTATTAAGTTGGTTGGCCTCGATATGCTCAATTCTTTCCTTGACTTTTTTCTCATCTGTAGGAGTTGCTTTGCTGGCATCAAAAAGATAGCTAGCAAGCATAGGATTTCTAAGCTGCTCAAAATTCTCGGTGATAAAATCAAAAGATTCTTGCAAGCGATTTACTTTTTCAGAATCTCCAGTCAAATCTGTTGAAACCTTAGTTAGTCGTTTTTCACTAATAAATTTTTCTACAATATCAAGATTCTCTTTCTCAACTACAAAAGTAAGAACAGGGTAGTTGACGTTTTTCAGCTTGCCAACTTCAACTCCATCGCAACTGAAAATCTCACCACGGAGTGTTCCAATTACTACAGCCTCATGCTCTTGCTGTCCAAAAACATTTCGTTCGATAAAAAACTTATCCTGTTCCTCTAAAGGGACTATCTCAAATTCAAAAGGTATTGGCTCATATTCTTTTGTTTCACCAGTATCTTCGTCTTCAACGGTAGAACCTTCTTGAATCTCTTTCAATATATCACGAAGTGCAATAAAGAAATCTCTTGCTTGAGAGTGAGAACTATAAGCTTGACGGAAAGATAATTCTCCTTGCTTATTTGCGACAATTACAATGTTAGGGAAGCAGTCACATAACTGATTTTCAATATCAACTCTTTTATCTTTCTTGTAGTTCCAAATTTTTCCTTCAATATAGGGTTGTGGAAAGAAATTCATGTAAAGGCACTCACATTCTTCTTCAAACGCCTTTAATGATACAGGAGAAATGGTATCTATGTTTGCATAAAAGTTCCATGCATCTTTACCAGTTGGTACTAGCTCGGTATTGAATTTTTGTTTGAACGACTTTTGAAACAGTTCAAATTTTGATTCAGTATTAGCTTTAATAACCAATTTGCAATCCGCACGATGAAGTTTCGCTGAGTTTACATCAAGTAAGATCGGCTGCTTCATATATTGAAGCAGACATTTGTTAATTTGAGTAAATATCTTCCAGATTTCACGAATTGATTTTTCTTCTCCTGCAAGATTGTCTATATCAACCGCAACTTGTTCCTTTATTGCTTGTTCATCAACTTTCTTTTTACTGAGATTGTATCGTGGGTTTCCAAACTTATCGCTTTTTCCAGGTCCAAGGATAATGGCCTCAATTTCCTGACCAACCTCTAGATAGTTTGATACTTGACCGAACTTACATGGAACTTCTGAATAATGAATCATACCTGATGCTCGACCTTCAAGTTTTACAAAAGCACCAATATCTACAATTGATGTAACTTTTGCGGTAACTATTTCTCCTTTATTATATGCCATAAAATATTAATAACAATCTAAATTACAGGTTTGATATTTCCTTATTTTCTGTACTAAATCTATAGTATACTTTTTTGTTGTAACTTTATTGAATTGTCAGATTTTGAACACAAATTTATAAAAGGATTTGCAGATTCACGAAGAAAACTCCGAAAATCTGTAATTCTCTTGTAAAAAAGTTCGTTTTCTTATTGGTTTGCGACCAAATGTCACCGTTTTCGTCTAGATGTAGTCATGTTACCATCTTTCTTCTTCTCTCCCCAGGGCATATCAGATGATGAGCCACCTCCACCTGTTCCAACATGAGTCTGGGCAGGGCCACCAGAGAGCATCTCAAATGTAGCACCAAGCAGTTGGGCTTGAACCTGGCTCACTTGCTCAAACGGCTCAAAGATTTCATTGACCAGTTCATATTCGGTAAGTTCACCATTCAGATACTTTTGTATAACAGGATTGTACCATTCGAAATACTTCGCATCCTCAAAGGTCTCATTTTCCACCTTAGTTTGAATGCGAAGGTTTGGTATGTTTGAGTGGCGTGGCGACATGCGAATACCTATGAGCGTTGCACCCGATGAAAGACGATAGCGATGCGGATTGGCCCTTCTGTCAAGTGTGTCAATACGCTGTTTCTGCTTTTCTATGGTAACTTCGTGAGCAATATTCTTTCGTTCGGCAACCTCAGCTCGTTTGATGGCCTTCTCAATCTCCGCCATATAACCATTGCGATATTTCGCTAGTTCTGTCTTATGTTGCCCCTTTAGTTGTAGTTGCTCTTGCTCTAATTGTGAAATGCGTTGCTGTAACTTTTCAATCAGCTTATCCTTGTCCGAGAGCTTTTTCTTTGCTTCAGCCAATTCTCCCGTACCGAAGAATGACAATATCTTGGAACGACCTTCACGTGCCTTTTCTACTTCAGCCTGCAATCTCTCTATGTCATCTTCGTATTTCAACATCTGCTCACGATAGTATTGACCGTTAGTCTTATGTCTAGCAGTAGAACCTACTACACCACGTTGAAGCCCGAATGGCTTCATAGCAATGGCATAGGTGTTCTGGTATTGGAACAATTTGCCACGAGCCATCACGTCATCTGCTGATAATCGTGGCCCACTTTTGGTTGCATATTTCTTGTCGCCCTCACGCTCCTTGCGTTTCCGTTCTGTAGTCACAATGGGTACGATGGTGGCATGCAGGTGGGGTGTCTTCTCGTCCATGTGCAGCACACACGATACAAGATTCTCTTCTCCAAATGTATCTTTGAGCCATGATATGTTAGCCTTAATCCATTGGTCAAGTTTACCTTCATGCTGAAGCTTCATCATCTGTTCGTGTGTTCCTGTCAAGATGATACGTATTGCTTTGGTCTGATTCTTACCGACCTTTCGGTGCAG
>ENA-OOWX01001118-OOWX01001118.1-human-gut-metagenome-genome-assembly--contig:-NODE-1118-length-13729-cov-2.959046_pt1 | contig 13729 bp, 9 predicted proteins | sample MGYA00241583_ERZ501335 | MGnify/ENA primary metagenome ERZ501335 (study PRJEB25962, sample SAMEA2042731) | human gut metagenome | biome: human gut; feature: human-associated habitat; material: faeces...
AAAAATATATTTTTATCACCATTCGCTATTACTAAATTAATATATTAACTATTAGGCGTTTGCGAAACGCCAAAAGCCACATAAATGCTGACTTTTTTGTTTTTGTAATTTTGTTTTTCCTCACAAAGTTTTAAATTTTCATGTCTATTTTATACAAAAAATATTTTTAAAACATCGAACTTAAAATCTATTTTTGTACAAAATACATATATTTTAGTTATTGAATTTCGCAATTACCTATATTAACTATAAATGAGCAAATTTAAAATATTACACGAATATGTCCACGTTAGAAAGACATATTTTCCATAATCTATTGAAATCTATATAAGACACAAACAAAAGTAAATTATCTTTGTGCATTTTTTGTATTTGCTCATTTATACACCAGTTTACAATTTTATAAATGATAGATTTGCTGCCAAATCAGCTGTTTTAAAGCCTTTGGCATAGCATTTGATTTTATGTGAGTTTCGATATTTTTCACGAAAGTGGCAAAAAATATCTGGCTGCTGATATCCTTACTTATCTCAAGAAGAAAATACTGTACACTTTTGGTACGGTATTGGACAAAGTATGCATCTTGATAAGACAGAATATTCATAGCACAATAATTGATATGAAAAAGTTGTAAAGAGGTGTCATTTATAGATATTAACTATAAATGAACGGAATAAAAAACATATGTTCAAGTTCCACGTGAAACATATGTCTGCTCAGTAATCACAACTCTAAGTATTTATTTACATGGATAAGTTATTTCCTACTACATAAAAAGCTTCCATCTCAAAAAATATTTCAAGAATTATTAGCTTTCTAATCTGAACTTAGAAGTTTATAATTCTAACACCACTTTATAAATGATAGACTTGATGCCAAATAAGCTGTCTTCAAATCAGCTGTTTTAAAGGCTTTGTCACAGCATTTGGTTTTATGTATGTTTTGATATTTTTCTTGAAAGTGGCAAAAAATTTGGCTGCTGATACCATTACTAATGTCAAGACAAAAATACTGTACACTTTTGGTACGGTATTGGACAAAGTATTCATCCTGATAAGGCAGTATATTCATAGCACAATAACTGATATGAAAAAGTTATAAAGTGGTGAAGCTTAAAAAGCTCATACGAGAATTGAGCAGTTTTCTTAAATAATATTATAGGGCTTAATCAGAATAGTATGTTGATTTAAAGTTAAAAATAAAGTTATAAACATGTGAATTTAAAATATTTATAAATTATGCTTTTTTTTGTAGCAAATAAAAATATAAAATTATATAATCATTAAGCAAAAGCGAATTACGGAGTGTTTGATTATGATATATAGGGAAAAATACAAGGTTGAACTAGAAGATATAGGGATGCATAATAGAATATCCAACAAAAGGATAATAACAATAATGGAAGATGTTGCCGCAGCGCATTCTGATTCGGTTGGGTATGGTGTTAAAGAAGTTGGGCAGACTAATTGTGCATGGGTTTTATTGGATTGGAAGATAAAAGTGGTTAACAGACCTGAATATAATACACATATAGAAGCATTTACGTGGTCAAGAAAAAGTGATAAGTTGTGTGCTTATAGAGATTTTGAGCTTCGTGATAATAACGGAAATGTGTGTGCTTTAGGGACATCACGCTGGCTGTATATGAATCTTATCCGAAGACGGCCAGTAGTGCTTAATCAGCAGATGAATGAGATATATGATACAGAAGAAGGCAAGATGGTCTTTGATGAGGAAATATGTAAGATAGATACGGAAATAGATGCTGGTAGTAATGATAATATAAAGGAAATTATTGAAAAAACATATAAAGTGGAACGAAGAGATATGGATATTAATGGTCATATGCATAATGTGAGCTATATAGAAGCTGCATATGAGGTAATACCAGAGGATATCTATAAAAATCATGAGTATTCTGACATAAGAGTTGAATACAAGAAAGAAATTATGGAAAATCAGGAAATTAAAATTAGATGTATAGTGTTTAAAAATAATGGTTGCCTGATAACTATGGAATCGGAAAATAAACTTCATGCTGTTATAAAACTTTCATGAGCTTATATCTGATAGTGTAGATGTACATATAAATATTAAGAAAAACTAAGAAAATAAATGTATGAAAATGTCAAAATACATTTGACAAAAGAGAATTATTAATATATACTAAGCAAGATTTGATTGACAAACTAAGTTGGTTTGTTAATGTATTAGTAAGTTTAATAAATAAAAAATGCAATTAATGGTTGATATTATTAATAGTAACATATATAATAATATTAGTTTTAAGAATATCGTTAGCACATATAAAGACTTGGGATAAAGAGATTTTTGAAGTCATATGTTTTGATGGTAAGTTTTGTATTTTTTATGTTTTTTGAATAATTCTATTGACATTTTGATAATATAATTGTATAAGATTATATGATAATCATACGACAAGATAGATATTATATTTTGATATTTGTTTTGTTTGATTATTTAGCTAATTAATCAATTTACTGATTTATCAAGTGATTGATTATTTGTTAGTTATTTGTTTTGGACAAAGGTATATTGGACAATCTCCAAAACCAATATACTTGACTATATTTCTATCCCCTCTACTCATCCCCGGTCACCCCAGACCGGGGAACTTTTTTGTTAATCCAGGTCATCTTTGGTTATATCTATAAATGAGCAGATACAGAAAATGTACAAAAATAATTAGCTTTTGTTTGTACCTCAGATACATTTGAATAGATTATGAAAAATCTATTTTTCTAACGTGGACACATTTGTGCAATATTTTAAATTTACTCATTTATAGATCATATCTTAAAGTGTGTTTGTTTTACATATCCACAGATGATACAATACATTTATGATTATGTTATTCATGGTCTGCCTGATTGTACAGTTATATTTATAACTATAAATGAATAATTTAAAATATTGTACGATTATGTCCGGGTTAGAAAGATGTACTTTGCTATTTGGATGAGATTATGCAGTATTTCTGATTTACTCATTTATGGTTTACAATAAGATAATGTTTTCTGTATGCTGTATTCGGATAAGAGAAATCTGTTGGACTTGTACAATGCGCTGAATAATTCGTCACATACGGATATTGATAATCTGACAGTAACTACGCTTAAGGGCGGAACATATATGAAGTATAAGAACGATGCTTCGTTTGTGTTTAGCTATGAATTGTATATGTTTGAACAGCAGTCATCGATTAATTTTAATATGCCGCTTAGATTTTTTCATTATGGTTCAGAGGTATACAGGGATATGTTTCCGAATAATGTCCTGCACAGAAAGAGTATGCTTAAGATACCGACACCGCATTTTATCACATTTTATAATGGAAAAGAGAAGATGAAGGAGCGTGTTAAGATATTGAGGCTGTCAGATATGTTTGAGCAGAAGGCGGATAATCCGGAGCTTGAGCTGATAGTTACTGTCATTAATATTAATCCGGAATATGAGAGTGACAATGACAGCAGAACTGATAAGGAAGAGCCTATTATCGGCGATGAAAGTAAGGATGTTTTTGTTAAAAATGCACTTGCAAATGCAGACATACTTAACCGATGTAAGTCTTTAAGGGATTATATGACATTTGTTAATAAGGTACGTAATAAGACGGATATGTATGGAATGGACGTAAAGGAAGCGGTAACAGAAGCAGTGGATGAATGTATTAAGGAGGATGTGCTGTCAGAATTCTTTATAGAACATAGAGAAGAGGTGATTGCAGTGAGCGTTTTCGAGTATGACGAAGAGGGGCATATGGATATAGTGAGAGAAGAAGGACGTGAGGAAGGAAGAAAAGAAGGTCTAGCTAGTGGACACGTTGAGGAGAGATTGAATAACCTGAGAAGTATAATGGATAATCTAGGAAAGTCAGCAGACGAGGCAATGGACATAATAGGAGTAAAAGAAGACGAAAGAGAAGAACTTAAGAAAATGTTACAGAAATAAATAATCATTATAATATGATGAAAGTATTAATGCATATTTTGATACTTACATTATTCATAGAAGAAAGAGCTTACTATTATACAGCTTGTATGGAGTATAGCTCTTTTTTTATGGGATATACAATTCTCCAATCTTAAATAAAAATTCTAAGTAATAAAAAATAAGCAATACAAGAAAATTACTCAAAAATATATAAAATAACTCAAACTTCGCACATTAAAATGTGCCCATGCACCTTGAAAATTCAATAATAACTGGCATAAAAATAGCGTGAAACCAAAGGTTTTGCTATAATTGAGTTGTCGAAAAACAATTACAAACCGGAGGCTCATGCTATGAATAAAAGTATAACACAAGCGACTCAAAATGATAAGCAGATTTCTGAATCTATCAAACGATTTTTCACAAGGGTTCATATTTCCTCAGCCTTGAAAGCGGTCAATGCCTACAAAAGGAAAGGCACTACTGTAACGGAGATTATTCAATACATGTTTCTGCTGATTTTCTCCAACAGAAGTATTTATATGAGTCTGCTCACAGGAAAAAATACCCCTAATTTTGCAAAAGATACCGTGTATCGTTTTATGAAAATGGTTCAAATTAACTGGATGCATTTATGAATGCACTTCCTGAATTGTTAAAAACGAAACTGCAAGTTGCTTAAGGTCTGAACATTGACAACTTAATAACTGCCAGGTATTGAATTTTCAAGGTGCATAGTTAAAATTCATGTGCGAAGTTTGAGTAGTATTATTTAAATATGTCTTAATAATGTTGACAAAATCTGTAAAAATTAGTAAAAAACAGGTAAAAATTGAGTTACAAAAATTAAGTAATGTGATATAATTAACAAATAAATGTAAGTAGATAATATATGTTTACATATTACTGATAATATACAGGGAGGATTTATTATGGAGCAGGATAATAACATAATTACAGCATCCATAGAAGCTGAAAGCGTATCAGCACATACAAAAGAAAAGAAAGTATCAGGGTTTAAGAAAAGATTTGGGAAGAAAAAAAGAAAATCTGCCACTCAGATAAATGAAAGTAATAATGGCGTTAATCAGATAGATGGTACATATGAAGCAGCAGGAGAAGGAGATGTAACTACGGATGCATCTGCTTCTGTGGATACAAAGAAGTCTTTCAGAAAAAAGTCTTCAAAGGCAAAGAAAGCATTTAATATTTATAGGGATAATACAGGCGATGGAAGTAATAACACTGCAAAGCAGGGAGAAAGCTTTATGAGAGGCATTAAAACCAAGCTTATAATTACTTCACTGCTTCCTACGGTTGTAGGTGTAATAATTGTACTTATAGTTGCTGTTATTAATATCACACAGGGTATGAATGAACAGGCTGTCAATGGTCTGACACTTCTGGGTGAGTCTACGAAGGCAAGTTATGAGAATGCTTATATGGGTGACTGGCGTGTAGATAATAATGGTAATATGTTTAAGGGAGATACGAATCTTTCACAGAAGCAGGATGGAATTGATAAGTATATAACTGATAATGATGCGGATCTTGCAGTATTTATTGGAGTAGATTGTAAGCTGACATCTTTAAAAGATTCTAATAACAAGAGAATGTTAAGCCTTAAGGCAGATGAGAAGATATGGGAAACTGTTAAGTCAGGTACTATATATACAACTTCACATGTTGATATTGATGGAACTGAATATACAGGTGTGTATATTCCGCTTAAGAACTTTAGTGGAAGTGTTGTCGGTATGATGTTTTCTGGACAGCCAAGAACTGATATAACTTCATTTATTATGAATAAGATTATAACACTTATAGTAATATCACTGGTAGTATTTATAGTTGTTATTGTAGGAGCATTTTCAGTATCAAGCAGAATTGCAAATGCACTTATTTCAGTTAACAAAGTATTTATTTCCCTTGCAGACGGTGACATTACAGGAGAAGTTAATCCTGCACTTCTTGCAAGAAAGGATGAGATAGGACAGATGGCTAAGTCTGTTCAGGTACTTATTGACAAGTTACATACTATTGTCACAGGCTTACAGAGTACAGCTGCCGCACTTCACAGTGCAGGTGACAGCATGACTAACACTGCAGGACAGTCAAGCAAGGCTACAGAAGAAATATCAAGTGCAGTTGAGGACATATCAAAGGGTGCAATCGCACAGGCGGAGGATATACAGAATGCATCAGCCCAGATTGCCAATATGGGTGAACTTATAAGTGGAATTGTAGAAAAGGTTGCTAATCTTACACAGGCGGCAGACACTATGAGTAAGGCAGGCGATACATCTATGAATACTATGGTTCTGCTTTCTGAGTCTAATGATAAGACTAATGAATCTATTGATAAGATTGCAAAACAGATTAATTTAACTAATGAGTCAGTTGGTAAAATCGGTCAGGCTGCATCGCTTATTACTAATATAGCAGACCAGACAAGTCTTCTTGCGCTTAATGCTTCGATTGAATCAGCAAGAGCAGGTGAGGCAGGCAGAGGCTTTGCAGTTGTAGCTTCTGAGATACAGAAGCTGGCATCACAGTCAGATGAAGCCGCAGGAGAGATTAAGGATATTATTGAAAGACTTCAGAAAGAGTCACAAAAGACTGTTTCTGATATGAATGATACTAAGGTTCTTATTAATGAGCAGATGGATAATCTGAATGCAACTAAGGACAGTTTTGTAGATGTGAGCGATGGTATTGCAGTATCAAGACAGGAGACTTCTGTTATCGAAAGTAACGCGGATTCTTGTAATGAGGCAAGAAAGCAGATTGATGATGTCGTAACTAATCTGTCAGCAATATCACAGCAAAATGCAGCTTCTGCACAGCAGACAACAGCATCTATGGAAGAACTTTCAGCAACTATCGGTACGCTTGCAGATACAGCTAATGACCTTATGAAGATATCAGAGCAGCTTAATATGGAAGTAAGCTTCTTTAAAGTAAGGTAAGAAATGCTTAACAGCGTGAATTTACGAGTATAAAGATGAAAAATAAATAGTGAATATTAAGAGGAAGGCAATAGTGAATATGTCATTATTGCCTTCCTCTTATATCATAATTCGCAAATTATTGCTGTTACACCCTATAATCCGCACTATCACGCTCTTTTTCCTGCTTAGCAGATTGCTTGGATTGTTCGTTTGTTAATTCGTTTGAAAAGTAAATGCCTGATTTACTCCTCAGTTCTATCAATAACTTCACCAGTGTCAGGGTTTACAGATATTCCGTTGACTTCAAGCCGTTCATCAATCTGGATGACAAGGCACTGTTTTCCATCTATAAGACGGGTTTCTACAAGGTCTGTTTTATCAGGATTAATCTTTATAACAACGTCAGGTGTCTTTACCTCAAACTTTCTTGAAGGAGTTATGTTGGCAGCGGCAAGTCGTCCATTTTCACCTGCAGCCATCTCAAAATGTTCTTCAAAGTCTGTAAGGCGTTCATCAGAAACACCACTACGCTCTAATATTTCTTTAACCTCTGTCTTATCAAGCATTACAGGGGCACTTGATACAGCCTTATGTTCTTCGATAACTTCATTCAGGTTATCGTGGATATTCTTTACCGTTTCATAGTTACAATCTTCACCGAGTGTTTCAGTTACAAGATTATTAAAGGTTTCTTTCTGGACATCGGCAGGAAGAGGAACTTCACAACTAAGAACTGAGTTCAGAAATTCCTGCTGGAAGTCATCTGTATCTTTACAGTGGAATAGTATACTTTCATCATCAGTACTTCTGTTATTGAAAGCAGGAAATAAAAATGCGATATCAGGGTTATCCACCATATGGCTCTGTGTCTGGTTATGAAATGCCTTATCATTCTCAAAGTATCCAAGACCAGCCTTAGAAAGTGTAACCGGGCATATACAGCATAATATGTAGTTATATACCTCATCAGAGGCATCATCCATAGCAATGTTGTCAGCAGTAACACCGGGAACATCATATGTCTGGTTTACGATAAGAATAAGATAGTTGCCAGGATAATAGTAGCTGGTAATTATCTTGTCGTATAACTGGTTAAGAAGGTTATCATCATTCAGCTCACATTTTCTGAGTTCAAGAAGAAAATCTCTCTGCTGGTCTTTTCCGTAAGCATCAAGTGTAAACTTCATATCAATCAGGTTTCTGCCCGGCGTTCCGGAAAGGCATTTTTTAAGAATGTCAAGATACTTGTGGCGTTCTTCCTCAGGAAGATTAAGAAATGTTTCATTAAATGTTGTTACCTTATTTTTCTCTCCATCTACATAGCAGCCACATAATCTTAAGATACCGCAGTCTTCAATGTTAAACTGGGATTTTATTTCATTTATTTCTTTACGTGTCATAGATATAACTCTCCTTTTATTGTCAGATTTTGAATAGCTCTGGAAAGCAGCATTAATATTCCTGTTTTTGTACTTTAACAGGATAGTATTATTATTTTACCACAGAAATGTGTCTGAAACATCAGACATATTAATTATATTTGTCAATTTTATATGGCGGATAAATCTCATTAAGAAAATGTGTAATATTTTTTAATTGATTTTAAATAGTAATCTATAAATGAGCAAATTTAAAATATTGCATAAGCATTTCACTACATTTCTACCTCACCGCAGCTTTTTTCTTAAGCCCTGCACATATAATAAATCCTATGCACACCGCTGACGTTATTCCCTCTGACACTGGAAAGCTGCTCCACACGCCATTCATTCCAAACAGGCGTGAAAGTGTTATAGATATGCCTATCATAAGCACAAAGCCTCTCAATACTGACACAACAAATGATTCCTTTGCCATCTCAACCGCACTGAAATATCCGGCAGATATAATATTAAAGCCTGCAAACAAAAAGCCTATGAAATATATTCTCATACCAGTATACGCAAAACCCGCCAGCTCCACAACTCCCTCACTGTTAAAAAGGCTTACAAGCTTGCTTGTGAAACCTGCCACCACCACATATATGACAGCAAATAAAGTTACTGATGTTATTATACTATATGTGTATACCCTTGACACGTCTTTTTTATTGCCTTTTCCATATGACTCACTTATAAGAGGCTGTGCTCCCTGCGAAACTCCGTTGAATATAGCAGTTCCTATATAAGCATAGTTCGCAACAACTCCATATGCTGCAACGCCGATATTGCCCGTAAGCGAAAGCATAAGCATATTAAAGACAGTCGTTGTCACTGCCGATGCCATCTCACCTACAAATGCGGCTGTTCCTAACATACATGACTCCCACAGCATTTTAAGCGATGGAACATGCCACTTAAATACCACTGTATTCTTCTTTCCCATAAAATGTGTCAGGCACACAAGTATACTGCATACGGGTGAAGCCGCTGTCGCCATAGCCGCACCAAGCAGTCCAAGCTTCATAGGAAACATAAATATATAATCAAATATGATATTAAAAAGACTTCCCGAAAGTGTGGCAAGCATAGCCCTTGAAGGGTCGTTATCATTTCTTACATACGCACTGACTATATAGTTGCACATAAAAAACGGCGTAAACATAAGAAATGTCCTTGTATATCCTATTCCTATCGCCGTAATCTTATCATCCGCGCCCATAATGTGCAGAAGCTTATCCGGCGCAAACAGTCCGACAAGTATGAACAGCACGCTGAGAATACATGCACACATTATCGCATTGGAAAAATAATCGTCAGCATGCTTATCTCCCTTTGCCCTTAATATCTTGAATCTTATCGCTGAGCCAACGCCCATCATAGAGCCGAAAGCGAATATGACACTGAACACCGGCAGCACCAGATTAAGTACTGTTATTCCGTCTGCTCCCGCAAACTTTGATATAAAAAATGTATCAGCAACAACATAGCACGATATTCCAAGCATACCGAATATATTCTGCGATACATATTTAAAAAACTTTCTGCCTATACTCATTACATTTCTCCGTATATTATTATATGTATATTTTTATATTATTACTATTTTATTTTTATATGACGTTATACGCAAATTATTAAAAATATCACACATTCTGCATAAACATTTTCTGCCCTCTTAACGCTGGCAGCTTTAGCATACCTGACACAATATGTTAGATATATACTTATATAATTTACATTATTATTGAGAATAAAGCAAATGTTTAGTTTTATAATACGTTTATTTAATTGATGAAGAAATGTAATATATTGAGTCAGAAATATTTTTAATTTTATCATATGCTTATTTAATTGATGAAGAAACGCAATATATTCAGTTAGGAATATTTTTTAGTTTTATCATAATTACATTTAACTTGTGTGAAATTTCATTGCTGATTACATTTTATTTGACTTTCAAAATATTTTAGTATAAAATTATTTTTACTGACGGATTAATTCTATCTTTTATCAATCCGCATTATTATTAAGGAGTTTTATATTATGGCTAATATTACAATAATAACTGATTCAGCATCAGACATTTCACAGAATAACAATAAAGGTGTCACTGTACTTCCTATGACTATAACATTTGGCGAAGAAAACTATGAGGACGGCGTGTCGCTCACACCTGACAGCTTTTATATGAAGCTTATCGAAAGTTCCGCTCTTCCTAAGACCAGTCAGGTAAGCCCTTACGCTTTCGGGCAGGCTTATGAAAATGCTCTTAAAAGTGCCGACTATGTAATCGTTATAACTCTTTCCTCAAAGCTGTCCGGTACATATCAGAGTGCCTGTATCGCCGCTGACGACTATGACGGACGTGTATTTGTCATTGACAGTGAAAATGTAACTGTAGGCGAGCAAATTCTTATCGACTATGCACTTTCTCTTATTGATAAAGGTATCGAAGTGAATACTATAGTCAGCCAGCTAAATACAATAAAGAAGCGCATACGCCTTGTGGCTCTGCTTGACACTCTTGAATATCTTAAGAAGGGTGGACGAATATCCAGCGGCGCTGCATTTCTTGGAAATGTACTCAGCATAAAACCAGTTATCGCCATTGTTGACGGTGAGGTATCTTTCTTAGGAAAAGCGCGCGGTTCCAAGCAGGGCAACAACTTTCTTATCCAGCAGGTTGACACTTATGGCGGAATAGACTATTCACTTCCCGTCCTTCTTGGCTACACAGGATGTTCCACTGTTCTTATGGACAAATATATCAAAGACAGTAGTTCACTGTGGGAAGGCAGAATACCAGTTCCCGATATCATACAGGTTGGCGCTACAATAGGAACTCATATCGGTCCCGGTGGAATAGCTGTTGCATTCTTTTCTAAGGAATAATATTATGGAATTATAATTTTGGTTTCATTCTTTATCTGGACAATTCATTTGGTTGAAATGTCAAAAGGCATTTATATCAATATTTAATAGAGTTTTTACTGCTTTTGACCTATGAACTGTCCAGATATGTGAATTTTTTCAATTTTTTTAAAATTATGCTTGACAAATTATTGTTTTATGTGTATTATATCACTTGTGTTCGCGTGAATTTGTTTTCACACTTTCACTTTAATACATATGCGCGAGTGGCTCAGTGGTGGAGCACCTCCTTGCCAAGGAGGGGGTCGCGGGTTCGATCCCCGTCTCGCGCTCTTTTAGATAAAAAAAAGGACTTTCCCGATTGGGAAGTCCTTTTTTTTATCTAAGAAGTGCGATGCACTTCTTGAACTCATACTGCTGAAGCAGTATGGGTTCGGAAAGTACTTTTTATATTTCCAACAAATATTTTAAATCACTCGACTCTATTACTCTTTTCATGTTGTTCCCTGTTGTAAATATTTTTAAAGATTTGTTATTACTTTTATTATATGGCATTATATTACTTTCTTTTGTCGCTTTATTTAATAAATCTGTAAAGTATTTTTCCCAACTAAAGAATTCACTGCTTTCAATATAGTTATAGGGCGCCTTTAATACTTCTGTTATATATGGTTCATTTAAAATGTTTGAATTTAATAATAACCATTCAAACGATTCCGGTGTAAATAGTATGTATCCCGGAATACTATTAATCAATATCATTGTATTATTCATTTCAGAACCATATGCTGCTCCGTCAACTATAATCAATGTTGTTTGTGAATTATTTTTATTTACAATTTTTTTAGATACATTCGTTTTTCCATCTGCATGTTCACATTGTATATTGTGTGTTTTTGCATATTCATTATAGAATTCATATCCTGTTTTTGAATCTTCTGTCACTATTTTGGATATTATAGCATTTTGAGCTATATTATTGCTTTTATATATCTGCTGCTGTTTGCAAAACATCCTATTTCCAATCCTATTTGTATCCAGTTCGTATATTTCATGTATGCTATATGGCAGATTACCTAAATCCTGCCTTGTTATTAAAACATAATAATTGTCAGATTTCTTTATAGCTGTGGCAAATTCCTCTGTATTTATAAATTTTGCTCCTTCATCCACAAATACTATACTCTGCTTTATCTCTTTTAAATCATTCTCCCAATTTTTCCCCTCAAGTATTACGCACGGCCTATCGCATGTCAGCTTAATTCCACTTGCCCTGCCATCATTTTCAAACTGCTTTATCGCTCTGTATAATGTTGATTTACCTGTCGCACTATTTCCACTTAATATAGTTATATTCCTTTCGACTGTAAGCTGATAATCTACTTTTCTGGTCACTACCTCTATATCATATTTACCAATCATATTTAACCTCGCAATATATCACCATTTATCTGTATCAATTCTGGCATTGAACGTACAATCTGATTTGTGTTAATAACATTTATTTCAAATTCTTTTCCAAAATTCATATTATGGAGCAGCCTTATATATATGTCTTTGTTTTCAGCAATTTTTAATAACCATTTTGCACAATTATCACCACAAGCTGATGCATTAATAATTAAATCCGGATTGTTATATATTAATATTAATGTTTTTGCTCCTCCAGATATATCCTTTGGACTTATCAAACCAAGTATTGGACTTGCTATGCAATTTTCTCCAAGCACTTCTGATTTATCTATATCTTTTATTATTTCTTTTGCCATATCCGATATAAGCCATTCTTCATCATATGTATTATCAAAATACATATCTGGGTCATATATAAAATCCTCTCCATATTTATCATATAACTTCTGATATGAACCATATTCTATATTAAGCATCCTATATCTCCTTATTTATTGCTTATTTTTATTGTATATTTTATCAATTTAAATTATTTATATCTTATAGCAGAATTTTTATTATTATTTCTTTAAACAGCCTATTTTTATACATACTATAATATTAAACTATAAAATATTTTTTGTTAATATCATATTATAATATTAATATAAAACATTCAATATTTTTTAATTTTTTTTGAAAAAACTATTGACAACCCACCAATTTGGTGTTATAATATAGACAAGAAATGAGGGAAAGCCTCAATAATGAACATATTTAATAATATTTAGGAGGACAAAACAATGAAACGATTTCAAGTTGAAAACAGAGTAGGTAACGAGGCACAATGTGCAGGCGAAGAGCCTTGGGAAAACATCTCTTACGATTTTGTCGGTGCCTACATCGAAGCCGAAACACCCGAAGATGCAATAATTATTGCTATAAATTATCTTACAGATGTTATGCAAGAAAACATTGAGAAAGGCGAATATATTGAGTGGACAAGAGATGATATAAGTATATATAACGAAAATGATGTCAAGATAAAATACTATTTTGATTTTACAGCTAAAGACGTTGATGAATATTAATTAACAACATATCCCCTGTCATTCATTGGCAGGAGAATAAAGAAAGGAA
>ENA-OOWX01001129-OOWX01001129.1-human-gut-metagenome-genome-assembly--contig:-NODE-1129-length-13588-cov-3.079731_pt1 | contig 13588 bp, 14 predicted proteins | sample MGYA00241583_ERZ501335 | MGnify/ENA primary metagenome ERZ501335 (study PRJEB25962, sample SAMEA2042731) | human gut metagenome | biome: human gut; feature: human-associated habitat; material: faeces...
ACCGGACGCTCCGGTCACACTTTTACTTTCAGAGCTACGGGATTTGCACCCGTATGATTACTGTTGCTCTTATATTCAAGGTGCGTCACAGTGACGCACCTGTTGTGTATCTTTGTCACATAATCCCATAATCATCTTTATACTTATAAAGAAAATTCTGCTGCTCCTTGTTTTTTCGGATCATCAGCCCGATGTAATCGATCATCGAAAGATTTGTCTTGTCCTGTTTTGAAACAAGTGCTACTGTAGCCAAAATACCGAATATTCCTACAGCAAGTCCTATTATTACATGTACAAGCAAGAAGATGACAGTGGCAAGCCCAAGTGATATAAGTCCGCCAATTACAAACTGCGGCTTCTGCTTCGGACCGCAACCATCCCACCATTGTTTTTCGATTATCAAGCCGTATGGGATATATAAATGTTTATCATTCATTTGTTTGCTCCTTCTAAGAGTAATACCTGACAATAAGATCTTTGATCTGAAAAATTACAATGCCAAAAACCATAAACACAAGTGCGTTTCTGATTTTTGGCATCAGCTGGGGCTTCTCATCGGGATTTAGAACAATCTTTATCAATAGGATAATTACTCTGAGTGCTACTCCCGCTACGAGTAAGCCCTGTATTATCAGACTGAGCTGGTCAATTGTACCCATCTATCCTCCTATTTTGCAAAACTCTTAACTGCAGTACGTATTGTATTTACTGCATATATCTTACTCATTGCACCGCCGCCCGGACCGGAAGGCACAAGAAATTCCGCAAGCAGCTTAGGTGCTTTCAGCGCAACGATAAGGCACGCCAGTCCGAAAAACATTTGTACAAGATCAAAATTGCCTGATACAATATTACCCATGCCGGCCGATGTGACTATGACATACAGTCCGAGCTTGCTAAGTACTACTTGGATAAGTATAGTGAGAAATGTCTTGACATAAGTCATAAAGTAATTTCGGAATACGCCCTTATCATTGTCAAGTAGTCCTGTGCAGGCAAGCGGCATTCCTATATTAAGGATCATCATATTGATACCAAGTTCGAACGCCTTGCAGAACAGTATCATAAATATCACAAGTGCAACAAGGAAAATTACACCGTTAGTTATTCCTATAGATGAAAAATCGGTTACTTCCTTGTAGATATTCATACTTGTGGTTATTGTGTTAACTGTTTCTTTCACGATCTGTATGAATATATCGTAGATTGGTCTAAAGCCTATTGCAACAGCAATTGCCTTTATGAAATTCGTTACAAGTTGCAACGGATCCATATCCGGATCACCGTCTGTTCCCATAACGTATATTTCAAATCCCTTTTTAAGAAACTTTAGAATCATCAACGAAATACCTATGTTATATATCGTTGATGACGCTGTCGTTAAATACGCACTGAGTGTTTTATCCGCTTCAAACACTACCGGAATAAGCTGATCGCTCGCTTCAAACACAAGCGGTGTTAAACTGCTAAGAATGACAGCAAATAAAATACATAGAATAGCCGCCATTTAATAAATCACCTCCATTAAGGGAACATATACATATCGTCCGCTTTTGCTATTGCCGATTGCTGTGGCACATCGTGCCGCATATATAGTTGAGTTGTTGCTGTCCGTATTTTTTCAAGTAACGTATTATCTTTTATCGCCACCCGATCACATCGTGTGCCGTCCGGCAACGATTTCTGCGGCATTACCGGCTTTATTTTTCCGTCATTTTCGGCAACAAGCCGTATATTTCTGACAACAAGCCAGTTGTCAATTGTTATATCGGCTATCGCTTTAAGTGCAGGACAATTCGGCAAATTTATCCGCCGTATTTCTGCTTTAACGCCCTGCCTTTGCAGTTCAAACTGCTCTTTTTCCATTTCAAAAGTTTTTTCTTTTGATACAGGCGGATTCCCTTTGAGAGCATTTGTATACGCTTCAAAAATGCTTGCTTTCAGCGATTTCATCAGTACAGACTGATAATTAATCAGCTGTACTGTCTGTGTGTATGTTCCGTTTTTGTTTTTGATTTGCGGTAACTGTGCTTCGATGTTGCCGTCCGCACTTTTTAAAAGCCGGCAGTCACGGATTATTACCGCATCATCAATATTTACATCAGCAACAGCTAATACACTGTCGTTGCCGGTCAGATATGCCCTTGACCGTATTTTGTGTAGCATTGAAATCAGCCTCCGAAATAGCTTGCAACTATACCGACTATAGATGTTATTGTTATCGCTAATATTCCAGAAACAATTGTTGTCTTAATTCTCTTGTCCCACGTTTTCTTATCCTGTTCATCAGATAAGCCACGTGCTATAAACAGAGCTACACAGACAACGCCAGTAACAGCTATCGCTATGCCTGTAAGCCAGGAGCTGACATCTGCTATCAGCTTTTTTGTGCCTGTCGCAATTACGCTGTTTGCAATATTACCCTCTGCAAATACCGACATTGTAAGAAATGCCACTGCCATAAACGATGATATGGCGTTATAAATGCGGTTTCTGATTTTCTTTAACTTGTTCATTATTCTTTCCTCCGGAATAAGTCCTCTCCCTTGTCAATTACCTCATCTTCCGCAATATAGAATGCGTTTTTGGTAATATCATAGGTTTCGGATTTTTCATTGTTTTCTTTTGCTTCTTTTCGCCTTAACAAGTAATTGTACTCGATTTCCTGCGGTGCTTGCGGTGTCTGCTCTTTCCAGACCTCCCATAACGGGATTTTAGCGTTTGTATCACGCTTATCCTGTCTGCTGTCAGTGACGATCTGAATGTACTGCTTGTTATGGCTCTCGTTGCCAAGTCCCATAAAGCGGTTAAACTGCCACTTGTGCAGGTCGTATGACACCATTACAGCCGGATACTCGCCAAGTACCATTACAAGCTGATATGGACGTGCGAATCTTGCAAGTTCGTCTGCCGTAAGGAGTTCTCGTCCCTCCAGTTGTGAAGAAAATCCCGATGAGGGATTTGAGTATCTTGCTTTATTTCCCGATGAGCTGTATTTTAGTGTTGTGTACTTACCGAGCTTACTGCTTATAAGTTCGTTCGTTTCCTTGCCCGCCGCCGCAAGATATACCCATACGGTACAGTTACCCATTATGATATTTGCAACATTCTTGTCATACTTATCTTCAAGCTGTGCCATATCCTGTATGAACAGATTGAAACGTATTCCGTAACCTCTTGCGACAGTGAGTTTTGCCTGTATATCGCTTATCGCAGTGAAGTTACCAAACTCGTCCAGGAAGAAGTTTACCCTTATCGGCAGTCTGTTGCCGTGTTCCTTCGCATAGTCTACAAGCAGTTCGTACTGCTGATTGACAAGCAAGGTAACTATAGGATAGTAACTTGTTTTCTGATCCGGCAAGATGTAGAATATTGCCTGTTTCTTCTGAGCAATCGTAGTAAAATCAAAATCTGACGTGCCGGATACACTGGCAATATCGTTTGTCGCAAACAATCTTAATGTTGTCAGTGCCGATGTGTAGAAACTCGATCTTGTTCGGCTCGGTGCAACATCAGTAATGCCGAGCAGTGACTTCGCCGGGTGTGTATCGTCCAGTTTTGCAATATAGCCTTCAAGCGGTGTCTTATTATCTGCACCGGGTTTAACCATATTTGCAAGGAAATAATACACATTCGTGAGATTCTGATATTTCGGCTTATCCGTGTTGTCACATACTACAGCAAGCACACAGGCACCGATGATAGCCTTTTCACCGTTTGTCCAAATCGGCTCGCCCTTGTCCGACTTCGGTACAAGCATTTCAATCAAGTCCCACGTTGCTCTCTGTGCCTTATCGGTCTTTTTCTCGTTTACAGCGTCGATTATCGGTTGCAATAAGTTCTTGCCGCACGATTTTTCTGGATTCTGTAGGTCCATTACTATCACTTCATAACCAAGCGATTGCAAAACACGATGAGTATAGTAGTAAATTTCGCCTTTCGGATCATTTACTACAATGCCTTCACCAGCCAGTGCAGTGAAGATAATTGACTGCAAAACAAGTGTTCTTGTCTTACCGGAGCCTGTTGCCCCGAATATCAACGAGTGATAGTCTTTCGCTATGTATGAGATTTCCTCGTAAGTGCCGTGCTTTTTCATTCCGACAACAAGTCCGCCTTTGGCAGGAAACTCATTTTTATTAATCTTATCAAGCGGTATCGGAATAAACGGCAGATATTTACCTTTTTTTGAAACAGCATTGTAATAATCTTCACCGTTTCTGTTAAGTACACGGCATAAATCACTTGACTGTTTCAGCTTGTATGTAGCGAAAACGCTATGCTTTTCGCTGTCGGTCATAAACCGTGCCGAGCCGTTCTGACCTTCGCCTGCAGGAACGGGTATCTTGATTTTCGGTGTGACCGTCATCATATCAGCCTTGTACTTGTTGTTCATCGCAACAAACACAACAAAGATGATCAGACCTATAAGCAGTGCTGTAAATATCATAAAGAGCTGCTGTTGTTTCTGATTGACTTTCAGACCTTCAAGGCAGGTGTTGAAGTCAAACAGTTTCAGCTCCTGTGTTGTCAGCATAACATCAAGACTGTATGATAAAAATAAAGATACAACAGGTGCAATCACACATCCGACAAGAGTTGCAATGATTTTAAATAGTTTCATTTTGCCTCCTGTAATGTAAAAGCCGGGACTGCTTTCACAATCCCGGTAAATTACATATTATTTGTTTCAGAAAGGCTCAGGTGCATTCATATCAAAAAATGCACTTTCGTCAACCTTTCCCGCTGTCTGTGCCTGCTCTGCTGTCTGAGCCTTGTTACGCTCACGCATTTCAGTTATGATCTTCGAATAGGAATCGTTCTCATCTGCTGATATTGTGATAACCATACCGGTCTTTTCGACCTTACCGCTCCACATAATACCTGCCTTTGACAATTCTTCTCCGACAGCCTTGCCGTAATTCACGTTCTGATGGCGGAAATATGATAATTCCGGGGACTGTTCTTTTAGATCCTTAAACTTGATATTTCCTACGGTTTCAACGGCAATTTTGCCTATCGCAGAAATACCAAAATGATTTATAGCTTCCTTAACCGTATCGTTTGATGGTCTTACAACGCTCCACCACTGACCGTTGTCAGCCTGCTTTGACGGCAGAGAAATAAACTTCACGACCTTGCCGGTTTCTGCATCCAGCCTATCCTTAACACTTATGTTATGTACAAGCAGATCATCATTGACACGCATATTTCCGTATACGCTACCGTTTGCACCGTTTCTCATGCTGAAAGTAAATCTGAGCGGCTCACTTTCCTCGCTTGTGGGCGTGTAATTCTTACCCTCGATATTGGCTTTTTCAATCTCAGCCTTTATTCTTGCCGCAAATTCCTTAGACAGCGGCTCGACGAATGATAATCGCCGTCACGACCCATATGCTGTGGCATCTGTACATAGAATTCATTATCCTTGTTCAGCTTATACAGCAGTCCATAGATCATAAGTCCGTTGCCGATTTCAATGTCGGCTATGGCTCTGAGCTTGTTTGCATTCTGTGATACCACAGGTTGCAGTCTTGTTACTTTTACGTTTAACATTGTTTTCATTCCTTTCTGCATTTACAGGTGCGACACGGTGTCGCACCGGACGCTCCTGTCGCACAGAACGCTTCTGTCGCACCTGTATGATATATGTTTAACGCCCTTTGCGTTAAATCTCCGGTTCAAAACCTTCCTCTTCTTCGGGTTTGCTCTGTTCCTGCTCGTTTTCTCTGTATCTGATGTTGACACCTTCCGGGAAAGTGTCCTTATCAAATATCGTACCCTTTGACATAGTAACTTCTTTCAGATTTCTACAACCGTTGAAAGCAAGATAACCGATAGCCTTTACGCTTGCAGGAATTTCTATCGAGGTTATGTCGGTCATAGCAAAAGCACAGGAGCTGATACTTTCAACGCCCGGCTCGATTACTGCTGTTTTCACCGATGAGCTTGCGAAAGCCATATACGGTATTTCACGGATACTTCCGGGGATTACTACATCGGATATATTCTTACGATCCGAGAAACATCTTTCTTCAAGTTTTTCTGTACCTTCCGGGATAAGTTCATTGCTCCTTGCAACAGTATGCGTTCTTTCGTTTTCGTTGACACGCTCAAATTCTTTCATTATGCTGTCAACCTTTTCGTCGAAGCTCATCTCCTCGAAATCCTCATAGTTATCGTTCATCTTGTCATACGCACGTTTCATAAGGGTAAAGAGCTGTGCGTCCTTTACATCTTCGGGAGACATATCTTCTTCCGGCTCGACAGGGAGCTTTGTCATATACAGATTTGCGTATGCCTTCATCGACTGATACAGCTGAGTAAACTTTTCCTTGATGAAGTCAATTATCTTTGCAATCAGCATCTCAAGTCTGATTTTCTGCATCTGTTCCGCCGAGAAATTCCTGTTTGCATAGACTTCGTAATCAATGTCATTCTTGACACCGAGCCGGATCTGCTTCATCTGCTCGGCAGAATAATCGGGATTTGCAAACAGCTTTACGTCAAGTTTATCCTTCATTCCCATACGGATCTGCTTTATCTGTTCAGCGTCATAGGAACGTCCGTCCTGTGCAAGATAGTCGATGATGTCTTTATCACCAACACCTTTCTCAAGCATCTTGCGCCACTGTTTCATAGCTGACGGAGAGATGTACGGTGCGGCATAGAGCTGGTATGATATACCGCTTTTCATACCGAGCCTTATCTGCTTCATCTGTTCGGGTGAAAACTTCTTGTTTGCGTATTCCTTAACAGGTAATCTCTGGCGGATACCTTTTAGTATCTCCGCCATTGCTTTCTCGCTGATATATTCAGCTTTCTTTGTCTGCTCCTCAGCAGGCTTCTTTGTTTCTTCTGACATTTTTCTGTCCTCCTTTGGTATTTGATTTATTTATAGGTGCGTCACGGTGTCGCACCGTATATGCTTATATTTCCATTTCTTCTTCTTTTTCGAGAATATCATTGATATATCCCCATAACGTTTCAGCATATTTTTTAGGAGTGTTTTCTGAGTAACGTCTACCGTTATCAGACATTTCACTTATCTCTTTTTCCCCGATACTATTTGCTTCTTTCAGCACGTCATCGAATGTAGGATCAGCATCGGTAGCCTTTCTCCATTCAGAAATAAACGTGTCTGCTTCTTCTTCCCAATCTCTTCTTGTTTTTGATTCATTCATATATGTTATTCCTTTCTACAGGTGCGTCACGATGTCGCACTTATATTTCCATATCATCGTTTTCACAATCAACTTCAAACTGCTCATCGGCTTTTGCAAGTGTAGGAACGATTTCGGTTTCAATAAGCATTTTGACTTCCTGCTTATTTAAAAGTTTGCCGAAACATTCTTTTATCTGCTTGGCACTGCCTCTGATTACTGTTCTGCCTTCTTCGGGATCATATACTCTGTAATCGTCTGTATGGTATTTACTGAATTTATAACAGTGTTCTACGAGCTTGTTGTATATTTTTTCCTGCTGAATTCGGGCGATAACCGCATTTGTAATATCATTCCATTCAAATGTTTTGTCGAATGAAAATACCGGTTTGCTTTCATTTTCACGTTTTACAGCTATGTTTATTACCGGCTTTCCGTCACGTTCCTCAAGGTTCCAAATGCAATCGGTGTATTCGCCCTCGTATGAATACATAGTACCTTTTTCTTTCAAGAAGAAGTCACGGACAACTTTTACCGGTGTTTCTTCGTACTGAATTTCATCATCTATACTGCCATATCCTATAAGCTCATCCCACGCAAACGCAGATTTGATAAAAGAGGGAAGATCATTGTGTAATTCGTTTTCCCATTCATCTATCAGTGCGATTTTTGTAAGAGCCTGCATTGTTGTATGTGTTGCATTGACGAAATCGGGGTTATCGTAAAACATTCGTTCAGCCGCCTTATAAGCATCCGTACCAACATCTGAAAGATACTGTGTACACAGTGAGCTTATCTGCGTGTTAAAATAATCATCGGCATTACGGCTTATAGAAGAAATTTTCGCCAGCTTATCAAAGCTGATGATGTTAGTAACGTATTGTCCTCCGGCGTTACTGTCGGGATTGTAATAAATCCACACAATACGCTTTAGTCCGTTATCAATAAAAAAAGCGTCGCTGTATTCTTCGTGACGCTTCTCATTGGCAATATTGGCTTCTTCAACAAGACAGTTTGCAAGCTCGTCCGATAACGATGTTTCATCGTGCTTCAGATACTTGCTGTACACATCATTCAGTGGCGATGGGTGTTTTAGCAGTGCTTTAATCTGATAATTATTAAGATCAGCATCGTGTGCTGCATAGATTATTTCCGTTTTCATCGCATATTCATATGCTCTGCTGAGTATTTCCTGTGACGAGATATTCAGCAAGTCTTCTTTCAGCTTGTCAAGCTCTGCCTGCATATTCTTGATAAGCTGTGCCTTTAATTCGTTCATTTGTACCTCCTTTGTGTCTTAAGTGCGACACGATGTCGCACTTATATCTCCATATCTTCCTCTTCGAATTTGTTGTAGGATTTAGCTTCGATCTTCGCCTTATCGGCTATCATCTTAAACATTTTCTCATTTCCGAGTAATTTATCAGTCTGCCAAGTGTTCACATAGCTGAAAGTGCCTTTTCTGCATACTATCAGCGGTACGGTTGTGTTTCCTGTTACGCTCACTGCATTGACAGTCAGTGCTGTTTCACAGCTGACAGGATTGTTCATTGCTATTCGTCCGTACAGCGTCATACAGTCCGTCATATTCAGATTTTCGCAATCCTGTCTTGTTTCTCTGGACAGCGATGTTGTTTTGATTCCGAAATTCACATAGCAATTACCTATGCAAATGCGGTTTTCGCTACAAAACAGCTCATCGTACTCTGATGCCGGAATATATCCCGCCTGTGCATACGCAAAATCAAGGCAGGGTTTACGCAGATTTTCATCGGGTATGTTTATCTGTCTGATACGATACTTATCATCGGAGTAAGTAACTTCATATTTTGAGCCGAGCAGTTTGTTCCATTTTTCCTTTGCTTTTTCTGTCAGCTTATCATTATAGCTGTTCCATACTACAGTATGGTCACAATACAGGTCATCGCAGAAAAAATCAAATTCCACATCACCGCATTTGTCAAGATATTCACCGAATGTATCAAACAGCTTTTCTTCATTTCCCATAATCAAATTCTCCTTTTATTTTTTCACCTGTATCGCACTTATGCTGTCAAGCAGGTCCTTGTTAACGTCCGTCCTGTAAGCCTTAAACCAAAGCAAAGGATTTACCTTTGCTCCGACAAAACGCACCGATAAGCCGTCATAGATATGCGGATTATCAAGCTCCGGAGGCGTTACCTCTCCGTCTACAAACGCAGTTTTGACGCATAAATGCGGTACTATACCGCTCCCGAATGTATGGCTCCAGCCTGTCGCTGATAAGCCCTCGTCCTTTTCCTTGCTGTGTTTGCCGGAGTGAGCATAGCCTATTACTATCTTCTCGTCTTTGTCGTATACGTCATACAGCGACAATCCTATGTCCTGCTCCGAAATAGTTTCAAGCCTGTCAAGACAGCTGTATTCTATCATCAGCGTCAGAACACCGTCATCGTGCTTTATCTCCGTACCTGTGGTTGTTACGATAGTCGGAAAATCAAAGCCGTATTCCTCTGCAAACACGTCCGTATCAATTATGTACGCAAGCTGTACCGCCGAGCAGTTGTATGTATAATTTGGCTTATCTTTTACTACCTTGCGTTTTTCTGCGTCATAAACGTCATAGATATACACATCCTGTATGCACTCGCCTACATCGGGAAGTATCTCCGCTCTGACCTCGGTATCCTCATCATTCAGATACAGTGTTATACCCGATTCGTATGCTTTTCCTATCGTGCTTGTGCCACGGCTGTGTATTGTTTCAAAGTCATTCAGCGTTGTAAGGATACCGTTTGTGTTTTCCTTTAAATCATCGGCTTCGACCGGGAGATTGAAAAAGCCTTGAAAGTACACGAACAATGCACGTTGAGCTGTACTATCTACCGATATGTACAAATTATTTATCTGTGCGTCGGATAAGATACGCTCGATTATCTGCGTATTTTCTTTGGTGTAATCCCTGTACTTCTCGTCTACATTGAACATTTCGTACCAGTCATCTTCAGACGGTGTTTTTACCGTTATTGACAGTTTTTCTGTAGTACCGGTCTTTTCCGTACTGACTTTTGCGGAAAATTTACCCTCAAGAGCCGCTCTCTCGAATATCTGTCCTATCTCCTGTGCCTGGAACACGTTCAGACAGGCAACGTCAAAACCATCTGCTGTTGCACCGCCGCTTTCGTCTGAGCTGACGTTCTCGATAGCACTTGCTATATCGTTATCAAGACCGCTTGCGTCACTTTCTGCCATATCTTCAAAGCGGCTGAATGTTTCCGCTTGATATAACGCAAGCAATCTCGGAAGATATATGTCACCTTCACCGTAACAGGTGTATTCAACTATCTGAGTTTTGTTCTCTTTATGCACAGTAAGTATCTGCTTTTTTGCCTTTACACCGTCAATTGTTACGTTTTCTTCGTCATAGTCGTATGTCGGCATTTCGGGCTTGACGAGTGTGTTTATAAGCTGTACCGTACTCTGACTGTATTTGCTCATATCATACGATTTATCGTCCCGGAATTCCTTATCTTTTGCAAGGTCAGAATATTTGTAGCTACTTAAATCAATTTCTTCGTTAAGCTGTTCAAGCTCGTTCTGTGATTTTACCTTTTTCAGCTTATCTATATACTTCTTCGCTTTTGCAACGCTGTCATTGACCTCTTTGGTATCGTACAGCAACAAAAACGAGTTGTTACCATCTGAAAAAGTTTTCTGCAGAACAGACTTTGACAGGTTTATCGAAAAGTCCGGCATAAAACCGTATGTATCGTTCTTGACCTGTGTATTGATTGAGGAGTTGACACCGCTCAGAGCGGATTCCACATTTTTTCGTATATCATTCCACGATTGGCTGACGCTTGTATCACGCACTGCACCGTAAAGCAAACTGAACAATCCGGTTAGCAAGGCAATAAATACACCGATTCCCAAAAGAATTATTACAATCGGAGTAAGTAATGCTGCTCCTATTACCTTTCTTCCTTTTTCGTTTGACGCTAATGTAGTTATTATTTTTGCAATAGCCGTCGATACAGTCATATCAATTACCTCCCAATCCTAACTGTTTCAGACGCTTTTCGGGTAACTGTACCTTGAGTTTGAGTGACCGTCCGCCGGCTTTCATAAGGCACTCTGCACGATTGCCTGCGGCAACAAGCTCTCTTTGTGCATCGGTAAAATTGTATAGTGTCGATACTGCTTTAAGGTCATCGCCCTCACAGCCGAAAATAAACTTTGTAGACGGTAAATCCAGTACAGGCTGTGCATACAGCTTGACTTTAGGATCAAGGAAGTCTACAACATTCTGCGTCGCAACGGCAAGTGCGCCGCTGTACTTTCTTGCTCTTTTCTCGGTATCTCTAAGGTAGCTCATCGCCTGCGGAACATCGGGATTTATAAGGAGCCACGCTTCATCACAGACAACCATCACCTTTTCGCTTCTGTCTGCACTCATCTGTTGCCAGCACCACGACAGAAGATTAAAATACTGCGTTGATTTCATTGCATCGCTCATAATCTTCATATTCTGCGTATCGAACACGATAAGCTGTGCATTTGACTGCATTGTAGTATGACCGTTCCAAAGGAAACTGTCTGCACCTGTCGTTATATTTTCAAGCAGCAGTATCAGCTTGTCCATATCATCGGTTACGCCTTTTTCAGCTGTTTTTCTCTGCTCAAGCAAAGTGTTATACAGATCCGTCATAACCGGGAAGTCGGTATTTTTCATATATGTTACACTTGTATCCCAGGTTATGCCGAATTTCTCATACATAGCGATAAGCCCTTTTGTAAGTAAGGCTTTCTGTATCTGAGTAAGTTCGGGAAGATACAGTTCAAAGAAGATTTCAAGCGTTTTAAGATGTAATGCAAGTTCGCTGATACCCTTGCTCTCGGCTTCTTCTTCCTCCTCGTCCGAAAGTGGTTTAGGACGTACCTGTAATGGATTTATCATTCCGTTTCTGCCACCGCAAGCGTCTATCCACCGTGATATGCCATCTTCACGGAACATATCGCAGATAGCCTTGTACTCTGTTTCGGGATCTATGACAATTACTTTTGTTCCTCGTATCAGCTCTGATACGATAATGTGCTTTATGAGTGTGGTTTTGCCCTTGCCGCAGCCGCCTATTATGCTTACATTGCTGTTAGTTCTTGCACCGTCACGCTTCCATAAGTCAAAAATAATAGGCGTACCGTCATTATCTACACCAAGATAATAACCTACACCGTCATTAAAACCGCTGTTCTGGAACGGGAAACCGCCATAAAATGCGTTTACAGGCATAGGACGGTTACCGACATCGCCGATAAGCTCTACAGGAGCGTAGGACGGGGATATGTGTTTCCAGGCGTCCTTTTGCATACGGGATAAGCAACGAAGTTTACAGCCGACACCGCTGATTATGCTTTCAACTCTGTTGCATTTCTGCTCAAAGTCGATTTCATCGTTGCCCATAACCATCACAGTACAGCAGAATTTAGCTATCTTTTCGTTGTTTTCTTCCATTCGAGCCATAAGACGTGTTGTATCGTCCGCTGTTTTTGTTTTTCTCTGTCGCTGTAATGCGTCACGGGTATTCTCAGCTTCGGCACGGGAAGCATTGATTATTTTCGATAGCTGTTCTACGATATTCGTTTCTGTAATCGGTGTGCTTGTAAAGTTTACTATAGTTCCTGCTATGTTATTTATCTTTGATACCCAGCCGTATTCCTGCGTAGGCGGATATTGCATTATCACATAGATACGGCAGATGTAGTCACCCATATAAAAACGGGTATTCGGTCTGAAATCAATGCCCATCGGGGCTATTGCGGCACGGATTACATTGTTTTCTTCAATTTCAAACTGGTACTTCTTGTTTTTCATTTTTTCCTCCTTTAAGAATTTGTCGCAATAATCTGTGACATAGATAAATATACATCATCTGTTCTTTCATAGGCTATGTATGCGGGATTTGTGAAAAGGTTATACATTTTTATAATATCCTTGTCTTTCACAAGTTCGCAGGACATTCCGTCCACCTCACTGTTGAAAGCGTTTATTGTATCCTCTGTACGCTTGAGGATAGTTTTCTCGTCCTCGTCTTTGGAGAACAGCATAAAGAAAAATCTGCGGTCAATCTTGTTATCGTCAATTACCATTTTGGTGGCGAAATTTATATCGTCCTCAAGCATTTGTTTACACAGACCGCTTGCATTTTTAAGCCTGTTGCTGTCTGCCGTCACCATATGCTTGATTACATACGGCGAGGAAATAGCCATATATTTATACGGAAACTGAAAACGTGAAACGATGGAAGTTATCTTTTTACAGTACGCCAGCTTTTCACTTTCCGAGAAAAGCTCCATACTCATACCGCCGATTTCGATAAAGGTAAATGTGTATCCGTCATTCGTGTGTAAGCAATTGTTGCGAATATCCTTTACGTTTATCATTTTGT
>ENA-OOWX01001131-OOWX01001131.1-human-gut-metagenome-genome-assembly--contig:-NODE-1131-length-13555-cov-1.642000_pt1 | contig 13555 bp, 7 predicted proteins | sample MGYA00241583_ERZ501335 | MGnify/ENA primary metagenome ERZ501335 (study PRJEB25962, sample SAMEA2042731) | human gut metagenome | biome: human gut; feature: human-associated habitat; material: faeces...
CAACATATACTTCTTCGGGGTCTGACTGAGTAATTCTTGCATTTTCTTGTGCTAATACCCCAACTGGTGCTGATGATAACAACATTGAAACAGTTGCTACAGCACATAATTTTTGATTCCATCTTCCTTTCATAACTTCCTCCTTTTCCCGTATAGAATAGCTATTTTGATTAGTTAAAGTTCCCAAATAAATATAAAAGACCTGATTGTTCATCACGCTTATAAACGCTTTAAACAACCAGGTCTTGCCTAATCAAATAGTAACAATCCTATGCACTAACAATTATAGTTAATCACGTAAACCATGTCAATTAATTTACTAATAAAAGATTATTATTTTAGTAAATATAATTATATGTGGAAAAAGCAGGTAAATTACCTGCTTTTATATTTTAGCTCTGATGTTTAAATTTCCTTTTCAACTCAGCTAATAAAACTAATGCTCCGATAAACATTCCTATATATCCAAATAATTGAACCTCATCTCCCGTTGCTACTACTGAACTATCCTTAGACTCATCAGGTTTTACGGTTACTTCACCAGCTTTTTTAAATGAGGCCCTTACACGAATATCAGCCGTAACATTTTTAATCATATATGAGTTATCCTTAATTTCAACTGCCTTTTCATTGATTAGTAATTGATCAAGTTCATAGCCTTGGTCAGGAACAACTTTTAAAGTAACGCTTTCACCAGCGTTAACAGTTGACCTATCAGCTATAACTTTACCATTTACAGTATCTTCAATAAAAATACCAAATGTTGTATCTGAATCATTTATATTTTTTACATTAATACTATCTAAAACATACCAGCCCTGCTCTGTCACTTCCGCATCTTTAAGGGCTAAAGCAATTTCCGGAAGATTATTATTTTTATCATTAACAATTGCTGTTGCTAGTTTGTATTCACCTGATTTAATACTATTTGGCAATTTAAATGTAGTCTCATAATGATTATTTCCATCTTCGAAAAGCCAATCACCCGGGTTTACTTTATCAGTATCTTCATTATATTGATAAATAACCTGATTTGTTTTTGGGTCCAATAATGCGAAAGCAACATGATATTTATTATCCCAATGTTTATTTTTATTCGGCAACATGCCTAGCCCTAAATTACGCCACGCTTGTTTAATCGTTATTTCTTCCCCAGTCGTGAAAAGCTCAGGAACTTCTAAACTAGTCAAAGCGAGGCGATAGCCACCATTCAAACCAAATTTATTCAATAAACCAGAACCGTTTTGTTGATCATTCTCTAGCCATTTCTGACAGTCCATTACAACCCGAGCATCTAGAGTATTTGCTCGACATGTCAAAGCATCAGCTACGACCTGACGTAAAATACCATCCAAAGTCGGATAACCAGCATTATTATACCAGTATTCTCGTACTTTAAATGAATGATAACAATTTTCTGCAAAAACTGGTATTCCTTGATTAAACCATTCTAATGTTTGATTTCTAATTGCATCCGTCATCCAGCCAAATGTATCACGGCGAACAACAAAATCATATTCTTTGTCAAATGCTCCAGTATAAGGTTTGTCAGTATTAATGATCTCATCATTTTCTTGAGTCCCATAATTTTCTGGTTGTCCTTCTTGAGCTCCCAATAAAACATCCGGGAAATATTTATCATATATTTTAATCACTTTTTCAACCGCATCATAAACATTATCATCCCACTCAGTACTAAATTTAACGTGATGTGCTTCACCCCAGTTACCAAAGCCCATACCATCAATAAAAGCAATATCTAAATCATTATTAAACTCTGCACCAAATGCTTTAATAAACTTATCTAATTTTTCTAAGAAAACAGGATCATTAATATATGGATCTTTAGCATCGATTTCTGGTGCCGTATCATCAGTTCGATCAGTTTTATACCAGCTTGCTCCTGCTTTAAATACATATTCTGGTGTTGCCTGCTGAAAAGCATCACTTGAATCCACCAATACCCTAAAAGCTAATTGAATACCTCGCGCTCTTGCTCCACTAATTAATTTACTCAACCTGCTATCAGGATCATTCCATGCATAATTTCCTTCTGATGGTTCATACCAGCTCCAAGGATTACGAATATATAAAATATTTGTCTTTAAACCTTGAGCATATAATTCATCCATTTCAGCCCAATATTTATCAACATCGGTATCTTGGAATTCATAATATTGAACCCATCCCATTGACGGATTATTATAAATCGTTTCATTATCAACAATAGTTGAAATCAATTTATTGCCGGACAAAACTCTTCTTGGTACAACAACTTCAAACTCATCTGTGATACCAACATCCTGACCATCTTCACTACTAACCTTTAATGTTATTTTAACTTTTGTATCTGTCAAAGGTGCATTAATATTACCATTTAAATCAATGATTTCCTCATGATCAGAACTATTGATCGATACCTCATAGCCTTTTAAATGAGGAATTGGAAATTTGCTTTCACCTTGATTTACAACTATATTGGTATCAATACTTTCAGCATAGTACTGAGCATTATTATTTATTGTTCCAATTGCATTTAAATCTGTAAATAAATAGGAATTATCCCAAACTAGATTAGCTTTATTTACGATCAAGCGAATTTTACTAGTTGTAAGTTCATTAAAAATAAGCTGCTGTGATTCTCTAATTTGATTATCGGTTTTATGTTTAAAATCAAATGTATCAACATTTTTCCAACTATTACCATCCCAAATTTCCACAGTCAAATTACCAATACCTTGTGAATTAGGAAAATGTGCCGTATAAACAAGTTCATTAGTTGTAATTGTCCGTGGTGAAAAATCTAAGATATACTCATCACTATCAGAATATGTAGTTTTATAATAACTACTTACATTATTATCAACCATTCCAGCTGCATCAATATTTTCACCATTATGATAAACTCGGGCATTTGATAAAAGATTATCTTTTAAATATACACCTTCTGTTTCAATTTCATTGATTACAATATTTTCATTACTTTGTAATTCTAAAATAAATATATTTCCCAAAGATAAATAACCGGGATCAACTTCAAAATAATCCCCATTTTTATCACTTTTCCAGTCTGGTTTAAAATCACCAGCTAAATCATTGATCATCCCATTTTCATTGACATTAACATTACGATAATAATTAGTATTCGCAATACCTTTTAAGGTAACAGTTTCAATGTTTTTATTACTCGTATAAATTCTCATTTTCTTTAATGCAATATTGGCAAACTTATTATTTTCAGGTTTAACTTCAAACAATAAAGACGTATTCCCATTATTACTCCAACCGCTTTTTATGTCACCATCAGTTATACTTGTAATTTTATAGGCTTGATCATTAACCAAAGAAATATCTAAATATTTAGAACAGTTTTCAATATTTATATCTTGATCTAACGAAATACGATACTCATCACTATAAAGATCTAATCCCTCACAAGTAACATGAATACTATATGTACCCACTGGTACTGTCTTAGGAATTACAAATTCATAATTTAATTTACCATTTTTCATCTCAACTTGATATTTGACTGGTCTTGCTAGTGATTGATGAGATTTAAAATCGACTAACTCTAAATTTATTGTAGTAGATTTATTCTTATTTTTTATTACCATTGGTACAATATTTTTCACACCATAATTTCCTTGTGAAGAACTTATTTGAATAGATGGTAACTCTCCAGATTTATAACCCCATACCTGTACTTCAACAATATCATTCGTATTTTCCCAACTAGTATATGAATCTAATGTTTTTAACATGATTTTATTAGTTGAATAAACTTGATCAAATTGAATTCGAAATGGCTCACATTCAATATTCTTATCCCACCTAAATTCAAATTCACGACTGCCATTATTTAAAATATTTTCCCAAGTTTGACTACTATCATCCCAATATAATATTTCTGCAACTTTAGGGCCTTGGTCATTTCCATATGTTGAATATAGATCTAAAGAATACACATCTATTAAATCCTCTCCATAATCAAATGTAAAAATTCCTGGATTTTCTCTAGTTGGCTTATTTGTAACGGGCGTATACATTGCCCACTGAATACCATCAATTAAATCGCCTGTTACTCCTGAATATCCAGTAACGTTGGTACTGATCTTACTGCTTAAATTAACATTATTTAATAAAATTAGACCATTTGTAACACTTTCACTATCAATCGTTGTTCTTACTTGATATTGACCCCCTGACAATGTTCCTGGTACTTGCAGCACTAATTGAGTAGTGTCACCATTGATTACCCCATTTTGCTTTGTTGCTTCTACTTCTCTTGCTTCTTCATCAATCAGTACTGTGTTATATTCTTTACCACTCAATCCCGTTCCAGTTATCGTAATTGTCAGATTAGCATTTGGTACTACCGGTTTATTATCTTTATAAACCTCTGTATAACCCACTTTCAAGATAGTTTGATCTAAATGCTGTTGCCAATTTCCTTGAGCCTTGATTGGTACAATATAACTAAAAAACATCGCCACTATAACTAATAACGAAACAATCTTACCTCTCTTTTTCATAATAAAGTTTCCTTTCCAAAATAAACACTATTTCATTCGTTTATCCCCTTTATTTCCCCAAACTACTAACACATTTATTTATTATCAATATTCACACTCCTTTTCTACATCTTTTGCGATTGTTACCAAACAATTTTATTGTTATCTACTTTTAGAATACAACGTTTTAATACCAGTGTCAATACATAATGTAAGGGGTTTCTTTTTTGTCCTGTATATGCAAAATTGTTACCAAACACTTTACAAAATAATAATTAAATGATATTTTTATAAATAAGGATGGGAGATATTATGAGAAAGTACGAAACAATTTCCATTGATTTAAAGAAACGAATTGAAAATGGTGAATTTGAAGAAACAAAAAAACTGCCTACTGGTGGGCAGCTGATGAAAGAATATGATGCTAGTAAAAACACCATCAGCAATGCTATTAATTTGCTGGTTAATGATGGATTGTTATTTGCTATTCATGGTAGTGGTTTTTACATTCGAAAACCAAATAAAGGAACTATCAAATTAAATAACACAATCGGTTTTTCAGCTGAACATCCCGGTGAAAAATTAGAACGTGATATTTTAAGTTTTAAATTAATTGACTGTGATACTGATCTAGCAGAACATTTAGAATGTAAAGTTGGTACTCCAGTTTATGCAATAAAACGATTAATGTATATTGATGATATCCCTTTTGCTGTTGAATATACTTACTATAACAAAGACATCATTCCTTATCTTAATGAAGACATTGCAAAAACATCAATTTTTTCTTTTATTATTAATGATTTAAAACTTACGATCGGCTTTTCTGAAAAATACATTTTTGCTAAACCACTATCAAAAGAAGATCAAGAGCTTTTAAACCTAGAACCTGGTGCCTTTGGTTTAATTATCGATGATAACGTTTTCCTTTCAAACGGCAAAAAATTTAATTACTCGAAAATCTGGTATAATTATAAATATGCTAATTTTTTCAACAATGATAAATCAACTCGTAAAAAATCATAAACAGTATTATAGTTTATGATTTTTTATTTAGGCTGATTATGATTTCTATGATGACTATCTTGATTATCCCCTGGCTGACCCCCTTCAGGAACCTCCTCTTGATTAAATATAGCTAAAATATTATACAGTTCTTGAACACTAAACTTATTAAGTTCAGCAAAAGAATATTGTGAAGTATAAGACATAATCGTTTCAATAATTTGATATTTACCCGCAGACATATGATGTGATGAAGCGTTATGATGAGTTTCTTGATCAACTTGTGAACAATGATATCGATTAGTTTCAAGCAGGTTTTATAATTTGAAATAAATCATTTCACATAACAATCGATTTAAATATGGCAAAGAATAATAACCATCATTATAACTGTCAGGAATTCCATAAACATATAATAAATCAGCATACTCCTTTAAATAATCTTCTTCTTGAACAAAGGCAATGATTTTTATTTTACGTTCCTTTGCATAATCTAAAATCTCTTTTTGAGCATCAGAAAACCATTCCTTATATACACCAATAAAAACAATAGTATCATTATGATCTAACTGGTTTAGATACATCTTTTCAAACTCATAAAAATTAATCAAATATGCCGGAATATCGTTGACTAACATCTCTAACTGCAGCGTATAAAAATCCGCCAGTTCATGACTATCACCAATAAATGTAACACTTTTTGAAGTTTTGAGTAACTTAACAATTTCTTTTAACTTATCAATATCTAAATTTAATTTAGTCTGTCTTAAGTTAGCAAGACCATCAACATATAAAGATTCACTCATATTTTCAATCGTCGTCCGCATAAATCTTTGAGTATGAGAAATAATTCGGCGCATTTTAACATCCCTAGTAAACAACTCAAATTCATATTTAAAAGCCTGAAAGGATTCAAAACCAGCTTTATTGATGAAACGACTAACTGAAGCAGGAGAAATATTAGCTTCTTCTGCAATCTTCTCTAATGATAATATTTTAATATCCTCAATGTGATTAATAATCGTTCTAGCAATATTATAATCATTACTATTTGCGATTCTTTCATTACAAAATTTAATAAAACTAAAACAATCATTCTTCATCTTTTTTTTCCTCCAAATTATCTTTATATTTTTATAATACAACAAAATTAACCTTAAATATTTAATTTTATCTTAATATTACAACTTTTTCACACAATTATTGCTTTATAATTTAATATTTGCTAATGTTAATTAAAAGGTGGTATCAACATATAATGAAAAACAAACTGATCTTGTTATCAATATTATCTGTGGCATTAGTTTCATCGATTAGAGGCTCAATAATTCCAGGAATGAATTTGTTATATCAAGAATATTCTGCTTATCCTATGTCTACTGTCTCTTTAATCATCACGATTCCCTCTATAGCTGTTATCCCTACCTCATATTTTTGTAGTAAGTTTGTTGGAACAAAAGTTTCTTATCGAACTATATTGATTGCGATGAACGCTGCTCTTTTATTTGGTGGGACTGGTCCATTCTTTATTGACGAACTCTATTCAAGATTATTTTTACGACTGCTCTTTGGTATTGGAATCGGAATTGCCATTTCTTTAAATAAATCCATCATTTTAGAATATTACACTGATAATCGTCAAATCAAGTATTTAGGTTATACAACGATCATTTCCAGTCTAGGTGCAATCTTCTTCCAAACATTAGTTGGCTATTTAAGCAAGATTTCAACTGACTTTATGTTTCTTGGTTATTTACCTTTAGTAATAACACTTATTCTATCTTTTTATATTCCTGATATTCCTTTAAAAGCACCATCCAAATCAACTATCAAAAAAGAAAAAAACATCAAACTTCTCACCATCAGTATTTTCTTTCTAATCTTAAATATGCTGATGTCATCGATTGGTATTAATTTGTCAACTTTGTTTGCTACGAAATCATTTGCAGACATAGCTGTAATAACAGTCCATGCTAATAACATTAATTCTATTTGTTCAATCAGTTCGGGTCTATTATTTAATAAGATATATAATAAATTCAAGAATAATTTCCTCCCCATTTCCTTATTTCTTTGCGCTTTATCTTTAGCAATTTACATTTTTGGGAAAAGTTACATCAGCATGTATATTACTTCGGGAATCTTCGGCTTTACCTATAACACCATTATTTTATACATCTTCTTGATTGCAGCGCAGACCGCTAAAGAAAAGGGTAATGCAGCTGTGGGCGGATATATGGGAATAGCTGCTGGAATTGGCGGCTTTCTTCCCTCATTTCTAGTTTATCTTTGTCAATTATTCTTTAATGAAAGTATTTATTCTGTTTTGTTTATTGCTATCATGTTTTTAGTTTTTGTCGGATTCATCACTATTAAGTTTTTATCTGCAAAAATAAAATCGTAACATATAATTTTAAACAGGTGCAAAAGAAGAATTCCTAGGAATTCTTCTTTTAATAAATATTCTTTCTTTTCTTTATGATTACAAACAGACCTGCCATGATCCCAATTAAAGAGATATAGAGACTCATTAAATTCTCATCCCCCGTATTTGGGACTACTGGCTTTTTGTCAACTGGCTTAATCGAGTTAATTGGAGTAACACTGCCCTCTTTCTTTTCAAGAGTATCAATTGCATCATTAATTGCTTTTGCCATAGCATCAACTTCAGCTTGCTGTGTAATATTTTTTCCACGAACTACAGCATTTATTGCTGCTTCTACTTTGGAAAAATCTTTATAATCATCCTTGTTTAATTTTTCAGCAGCTACAATAGCCGCATCAACAGCCTGATAATCAGCATCTAAATAAGTTAGTTCATTTTTTGCTGCTAAAAGTGCCTCGTACAATGCATCGCATTGTTCTTTAGTAATATTTTCAACATTATAGCCACTAATTGCTGCATCTAATGCTCGACTGAGTTTCGCATAAGAGTCTAGTGTATAGAGCTTTGCATCTAACACCTGAATTTCATTGATTAATTCTTCTAATATTTGAAGTGAATATGTTTTTGTTAATTCTGGATAAGCACAGCTCATTGCATAATGCTGCCAAGAAGCATGCTCTTGGTTTCCAACATCTGAAAAATTTCCATTTGGTTGATATGTTTCAGGATAAACACCACCAGGAGTGGAATGATCTAAAATAAAACTAGCTAAATAATCTAACTTTTCATTATCGTCTTTTACGCGATTAAACATAATTTCCCATGCTAACCCTTTACCAATAATATGATTTCCACTTTGTTGAGTATCAAAATCATAGACAACATCTAACATCTTATAATCATCATAATCTTGACTATCATATTTTGCATAAATATCATAAGTATTTTGCATGATTTTTTCATCCATTGCATACCATTGAGCTGCCATTGGAGCCCAATTGACCCATGACATTCCTTTAATAAACTTCATGTTATTATCAATATCATATAATTCAGCATAAATTTTAACTCCATCAACTTCAGTTGTTAAATATTCATTGATTCCCTTTGTTAAAGTTGCGGAAGTATCAGCCCATTTAATTGCTGAATCACTATCGCCAAATTCTTTTGCTAAAGCACTTAGTTCATACAAAGCTTGTGATGCAAATACATTTGTAATTAAATCATAAGATTTCCAATATCTTCCCTCACGTGAATGCTCAAAACTGTCATTTCTCATTAAATTATATTCGTCACTTATGTATCCTTGATCAATATAATAATTTGCAAATCTTTTAATAATTGGATAGGATTTTTTGATAAACTCTTGATTTTCTACCGTCTTTTTACATCCATTAACAAATTGAGCCCATGCATGGATCAACATATAATTCCCATCAATTTGAACATGATTGGATAAAGTATGAAGATTGGATTTATATGCAACATAGCCTGCCTCTCCAGCTACTGCAGTCCCGTTATATAATGTTGCTAAATTATCCACATTTTTACTTCCATACCAAGTAATTGTATTATCACTATTTTGTGGAGCTTTAATTTCTAAATAATAAGATTGCGTTTTATCGACTTGTTCCAACGATAAACTAAATTCTATATGTACCATTTGCCCACTTGAAGATAGCTTAGAAATATCAATCGCAGCGTCATCTACTTTGATTGCTTCTGCACCATATCCTTTATATAAAGTTGCAATAGCAATTCCCTCTTCTAAATTATTTTTACCTAACAATACATCTACAGCCGTTACATATTGATCTAAAGATGGAATTTCCTGAATCCCAATATTTTTATCTCCAATTGTCATAAGCGGTACTCGATAATCACCCGAATATAATGGTAGGATATCTAACTCAAAATCAAAATCATGACTATCCCAATTATCACCATTTAAACTATAGGCGCTTGCTTTAAGAGCAGGGTTATAATTCCATTGTACATAATCATTATTTTCAGCCCATAAAACAAAATAATAATCTTTATCGGCAGCGACTTTAACTTCTTTTCCAAAATCAATTTGATAATTTTGTACTCCAGCTTTTTCAATTGCTATCTCCCCTGAAGCAATAGCCTTACTATTTAAACTTTCTCTTAATTCACCAATCAAATTACCACCTGCCACTTTAGCATCAGCAGTAAAAGAAACGGCTTGAATTGCATCACCATTTAATGAAATTTTTTGAGCATATGGTGATTGAGCAATATTAACTTCTGAAAATACTTCCGCTGCAATAACATAACCAGTTTGTGACCAAACATTATTTTCCCAGTTCATAGATGCTACAGAACCCGCAAACATTGAAGAACCACAAGCAATAACTTGACCGCTGGTTGTTGTAATATGAACATAATATTTTTGTCCTGGTGTCACAGGAATATTTTCTCCAAAATCAACTGTTTGCCAGCCATTACTTGATACTGTTTGTGAAATAGTTTTTATTGTTTTTGCCTCATTTCCAGGTTCAGTTGTCAACTTAAAAGTAACAGGAGCACTTCCGGTTAAATAAACTCGAAACGAACAGATAGAATCACTATTTGGCACAAATGCAAAAGCAGAATTATTAGTAGTTGCATTAATTAAAAATAAAGCAATCGAATGATCTGTATTTGACATAAATGAATTATCTGTTTTTTCATCATCATTTCCGTTTAATTTAAATGCCGGATATGCGCTTTCTGCAAAGCCGCCTAAAACCGGAACATCATAATTATAACCCATAATAGCATTATCCGCAGGTTTCCCATCAGCCTTTCCGAACATAGCAATACCATTATTAGATTGTACAAAGAAATGATAAGTTTCTCCTTTTTTTACAGTAATTGGCTGGTCAAATGTAAATGTCTGCCAGCCACTAGCAGTAACTGTAATCTCTTTACTTATCAACTCTGTTGAAGCATCTGTAATATTTGTTCGCAAACTTCCAGTTAAAATATCATTTCCAGTAGAATTAGTGAAAATAGAAATTGATGTTACTTTATCACTATCTGTTTGAAATGCTACTCCACCACCGTTATTTGGTCCTTTTAACCCAAATAACGCATGATCAGAAAAAGTCTGTGAGGTATATAAATTTTGTGTCTGTGCTGTTTCTCCCTGGGATAGATAGGAGTTCCCAAATTCTTCATCTTCATAATCAGGAACGATATGCTGAGCATAATCTGCCCCTAGTCCTTGTTGATAGCTCAACAAAAAATTTAATACTTGCCTTGATTTTTGATAATCACCATAAGCATTTTGTGCCATTACTTGAATCGAACTATCACGAATAAACATTCCCTCATAAGCCCCTGTCAAAGAAGTCGGTGCATAACCCCGATTCGTAATTCGATTCGTTAAATTAGCATATGTATTCTTATACATTTCTTTAGCCGCATCGCTTGTCCCTACATGTTCAACTGCAAAAGATGGTGTTCCTAATAATGAAATTACCATTCCAGCAGTTAAGACAATAGTCATTATTTTTTTTAACTGTTTCTTCATCTTCCTCACCTCTCTAATTTGTGTGTTGTTTACTCAATGTATATTGTCTACTTTTATTATTCCCTCCTTTTAGAACAGGTATTTTAATCAAAAAGACAAGACTAAAAAGTATTACACTTTTTTGGTCTTGCCTACCTAAAGTAACAACCCACTAGTATATCTTTAATATACTATTATTTATTATCATTTTAAATCTGTCTATACAATTTTGGTACAATATTTCATTAAATAGTATAATTCTGGTACATTGTTTCACTATCCCACTAAAAAGGAAGTGATTTTAGAAACCATTCCCTTTAAATAACATAATTTTAAACAAATAAAATAATCTAGCCTAGAATTTCGCCATTTGATTCAATCACTTTTTGATACCAGTAAAATGAATCTTTTTTCTTTCTTTTAAAAGTACCATTACCTTTATCGTCCAAATCCACATAAACAAAACCATATCTTTTTGCCATTTCTCCTGTACCCGCCGATACAATATCAATGCACCCCCAGGTCGTGTATCCGAGTAAAGGAATTTGATCTATCTCTACTGCCTTTTTGAATTCAACAATATGACTACGCAAATACTCAATACGATAATCATCATGAATCGCTCCATCTTCTTCAACAATATCATAATTACCCATTCCATTTTCGACAATGAATAGTGGTTTTTGATAACGGTCATATAATTCATTTAAAACAAACCTAAGACCTTTGGGATCAATAGGCCATCCCCACGCAGTTTTTTGTAAATAAGGATTGGGTGATGCTTGCTGCCCTCCTGTCGTTGTTGTATTACTTGCATCACAATCAAATGCTGTTGTACGATAATACGAAAAAGCTAAATAGTCAGATGTATTTTCTTTTAGCACCTCATCATCACCCAGCTCTTTTTTTAAAGTGAACTTATATTCATCAAAAATACTTTGAGCATAATTAGGATAATATCCTCTCATCGTGATGTCTGAAAACATCAACGCTTTTCTTCTAAATTCATATGCTCCAAATACATCTTCTGGTTTGCAAGTCATAGGATATATTCCTGATAAAGCACACATTGTCCCGAGCATAAAATTAGGATTTATTTTTCTAGCTATTTTATTTGCCTTAGCACTTGCCACTAATAAATGATGAATTGCCTGCAGCTTGATTCCAGCATCCTCAACAGGTGTTTCCCCCTGATTAGAATTACTTTTAGTCTTCCTATTATTTGATGCAAGACCTAATGTCCAATATCCACCTAAAACATTAATCTCATTTACTGTAATCCAATATTTGACTTTTGTTTTCCAGCGTTCAAACAGTGTAGAAGCAAAATTCAAATAAAATTCTATTAATTTACGATTTATCCATCCACCATATTTTTCAGCCAAATTCAATGGCATATCAAAATGAAGAATTGTCACTAAAGGCTCGATGTTATATTTTTTCAATTCATCAATAACAGCATCATAAAATCTTAGACCATCTTCATTCGGTTCTTTGTCATCACCATGAGGAAAAATACGTGTCCATGAAATAGATAAACGATATACTTTAAACCCCATTTCTGCCATTAATTTAATATCTTCTTTATAACAATGATAAAAATCTGTAGCATTATGACTTGGATAATATTCTGATTCCTTAATAAATGGGTGAAATCCAAATGGAATACATTCCCCAGCCTGAATACTTGTAATATTACCATTATCAGCTTTACAATAAATTCTTCTAGGATTTTCTTGATTTCCATCAGTTAACATATCGTGAACAGCAATACCTCTTCCCCCTTCTTGCCATCCCCCCTCATATTGATTTGCAGCAGTTGCGCCACCCCATAAAAAATTTGTAGGAAATTTCATAATCATTCTCCATTCATATTTTTATCTTTTTCAGATTTTTCTGTTGCATCTTCAATTGCCGCCTGTTTATTTGATACTGAAACAAACGGAACCCAGACAAAGAAAGTTACAACTAAAATGATTGCCTGGATAATAATTCCATGTAATCCATAGCTTATAAACCCTGTAATAAAAATCGGTAACCCAGGAGGGCAATCCACAATGCCACATGTCAAAAAGCCTATATTAGTCGCAAAAATAGCAATTAACGCAGCAATCGCAGAGTTACAAATAAATG
>ENA-OOWX01001154-OOWX01001154.1-human-gut-metagenome-genome-assembly--contig:-NODE-1154-length-13316-cov-2.227509_pt1 | contig 13316 bp, 10 predicted proteins | sample MGYA00241583_ERZ501335 | MGnify/ENA primary metagenome ERZ501335 (study PRJEB25962, sample SAMEA2042731) | human gut metagenome | biome: human gut; feature: human-associated habitat; material: faeces...
TTTTTTGACCACAGGGTTATGCCGTGGATGATAGGAAAATCAATGAGAAAAATCGGCTCGCTTTTGCACAGAGCAAAGCCGAGCGATATACTTGACAAAATGAGGGAATACATCAATTTGTCAGAAAGCAAAGATATTGCAAAATCTTATGCCGCAGGGTTTATACTCCACTATGCACTCGATAGAAACTGTCACCCGTATGTATATGCTGTTCAAAACAAAATGGTTGAAAAATATCCGCACCTCAACAGCCACACGGCGCACAATACGATTGAGTTTTCAATGGACACTTACCTTTTAACTAAAAGGTTAAAAGCAGAAAATGCTTACCTTTTTGATACCGAGAAAACAATTATTTTTAACGAGGCTGAGCTTGACGAGCTTGCAAAAATGATAAGTTATGTTACAAGCAATGTTACAAATAAAAAAGTGACGCCAAATGATGTAAAAACTGCGATAAAAGATTTGAAATATATTCAAAAGCTTACAACCGACAAAAGCGGTAAAAAGGAAAATCTTGTCAAAATTATTGACGGCATAGTTGCTCCTTTTTTGAATAATTTTAAATTTAGTGCATTGATGAGGCCAAAAGACTTGGAAAAAGCGAAAAAGTATGGTAATATAGAGCGAAAGACGTGGACCTCGCCTTATAACAAGCTGAAAAGAAATGACAGCTTTGAGGATTTATTTGAATTTGCAAAATCCGACGCAATCAATATGATTAACAAGTTTTTTGCAGGAGAGGACACATATAAAATAACGCAAAACAAATCATTTTTAACAGGAGTTGAAGTAAAATGAAAACTATTCCAAGCTTTCAAATAGACCATAATATACTTAAAAAAGGTATTTATATCAGCAGAATAGACGATGATATCACAACTTATGATATCCGTATGCGCAAGCCCAACAGAGAGCCTGTTATGACTAATGCCGCTATGCACACAATTGAGCATCTTTTTGCAACTTATGTAAGAAATACCGAATTTGGCGACAATATTATTTATTTCGGACCTATGGGCTGCAGAACAGGATTTTATTTTCTTACGAGAAGCCTAAGCGATAATTATTCAATAAATCTTATTAAAGAAGCATTTCAATTTATCGCAGATTATTGGGGCGTTATTCCGGGTGCATCACCTAAGGAATGCGGCAACTGCCTTGACCACAATCTTCCTCAAGCTAAAGAGGAAGCAAAGGCATTTCTTGAAATAATTAAAGATTGGACTAAAGAAGACTTAAAGTACCCAACTGCTCAGGACGAAAACTAATATAAGAATATAGCAAAGCACCGTACAAAATGATTAAATCCGCACGGTGCTTTTTCTTAAGACTTTGAGAAAGCACAAAAAATGGCAAGGACTCGATGTCCTTGCCGAATAAAAGTGTTTTAAGCTTATCTATATCATTTCTCTTTTTCTTATACATAGCTTATATCCCCTAATTACAAAAACCACATACATATTAATTATATCAAAAAAATAGTTTAATGTAAATACTACAATTTATTAATATTTAGGTGTATAATTAAGATAAGGGATAGGTTATTCTTTTTTATCAAAGTTTAACATATACCCTTAGGTTAAACACAGGAGGTATTATTTATGATTAACATTACAGCAAGAGGATTTGAACTCAAGCAAGGTACAAAAGACGGAATTGAAAAGGAGCTTAAAAGAATTGAAAAAATGCTCCCCGAATCAGCAGAATTTGACGTAACACTTGCCAAGAAAAAGGACGGCTATAAGTGCGATATAACAGTAGTAAACGTAGGTTCGTTCATCAGAGGCGAAGCAAGAGCAGACAGAATTGAGCCTGTTGTTGATATGGCGGTTGACGACCTCAAAAGAAAGCTGAGAAAGCTCAAAACCTTCCTCGTTGACAAAAAGAGAAAGGGCGGCATTGACGAAATTGCAAAGGCGGTTGCTCCGCTTGACGATGTAACCATGGATGATTTTGACCAATTCGACTCATCAAGCGTTGATATCAAAAGAAAAAAATCCATTTCACCTAATATGATGACGGACGACGAGGCTATCGTTCAAATGGAAATGCTCGGTCACAGCTTTTTCGTTTATCTCGGTCTTGACGGTGAAACAAAGATTATTTATAAGAGAGAAAAAGGCTACGGTCTTTTGATTTGCGAATAAATAATCGCTATTATCCGTTAAATATCGGCTCATTTTGAGCGATACGGAGTCTGCGACATTAAAATGTAAACTTCAAGTTTACATTATGAAAACCTAAAATAAGTTGAACAAAGGGCACTTCTTTGGTAAAATGATTACAGAAATCAACCGAGGAGGTGCTCTTTATGAATTTCAGTGAAAATTTAAGAAGATTAAGAAAAGCAAAGGACATTAAGCAAGAGGCTCTTGCCGAGGCTATGAACGTTTCCCGCCAAACGGTATCAAAATGGGAAAACGGCACGGCAATGCCGGATTTTAAAAAGCTTAATGCACTTGCAGAATATTTCGGCGTTACTATGGATGAACTTTTAGGTTTCAGTAATGACAAGAATAATAATGATAATATAAATGATTATACAAAGGAATATATAAATGAGCTTATCACACTTGAAAATATGCAAAGCTCTGAAAAAATCAAGGAATTATATAAAAAGCTGAAAACCTGCGCTGTAATTTTCTGTGTCGCTTTGACGGTTATAATATTCTTTATGATTAGTATAAATAACCAAATTGATAATTTGAAATCGCAAATTAATAGTGTTCAATCGCCGCAAATTATACAAGACGATTCCGACGATAGCCCCGGCAACACCCACGATATGTCAGACGATGCAAGTTATGAGGTTTTAAGCTTTGACAAGGATAAGCCATGGCTTGTAAACGTTTGCTTCACCTATGCACCCGAAACATACAGCAATTCATTAAAAGTTACGCTTGAAGTGCCGCAAGATGATAATAAAACAAAGGAGCTTGAATTTGAGCGCAAGGGCGGCAAATTCGTTCTTGAAACTCAGCTTGACGCAACAATAAAGGGCAACTATACCCTTTTGGCAAAGGACGACAGCAACACGTCAACTATTGATTTAACACCTGATTATGCATCTGAATACTTTAATGTTGACAATTGCATTTCAACCGTCACCTATAAAAATACATATTTGCAATTTAAGGCAGAGGATAGCAATAATGTAAAGTTCAATTTAAACTCAAAGCAAGAACTCGAAAAAGCGCATTTAAAAATTTATTCAAGCAAGAATAAAGACAAGGTGCTTTTTGAAAAGGATTGCCGTGTTGCCGATAACACCGTATTTTTAGGCTATTTAAAGGCAAAGATTGATTACGAATTAATCTTGACGAGCGTTGATTTTGAAATAAGTGCAACAGACAAAAACGGAGTTAAATACATCTACTACACCAATGTAAGTTTTGACCTAAGCGATGAAGAAATCGGCTCTGTAGAAACAGACAATGAGCAGTACGAAATTGAATTTCCAAACGGCAAAACAATTATAAATAATTCATACGACGATTAAGCCGTATTGAACATTTCTTTTAATTATGGTATAATTTAACCACTAAATTTAAGGAGTGTTAAATTATGGCTGAAAGCATTAAATATATCGGTGCGAGCACGCACGACCTTGATTTATTTGAGGGGCAATATTCAATTTTAAACGGAATGGCTTACAATTCATACGTTATTGACGATGAAAAAATCGCAATTATGGACACAGTTGACAAGATTGTTACAGACAAGTGGCTTGAAAATCTTAAAAAAGCGCTTGACGGCAGAGAACCTGAATATCTTGTGGTACAGCACTTAGAGCCTGACCATTCGGGAAATATCAACACTCTTTTAAAAATGTATGAGCACCTTACTCTTGTTTGCACGGCTAAGGCAAAGGCAATGCTTGAGCAGTTTGATATTGAGGCTGAAAATGTTATGGCAGTCAAGGAGGGCGACGAGCTGTCGCTCGGAAGCCATACGCTTAAATTCATTCTTGCACCTATGGTTCATTGGCCTGAGGTTATGATAACTTATGAGGAAAGCGAAAAAGCCCTTTTCTCAGCTGACGCATTCGGAAAATTCGGTGCACTTGATGTTGATGAAGATTGGAGCTATGAGGCAAGAAGATATTATTTCAACATTGTCGGCAAATACGGCTTACCTGTATCTAATGTTTTGAAAAAAGCAGGAAAGCTTGATATTAAGACAATTTATCCGCTTCACGGCCCGATTTTATCCGATGAAATTCCTGAGGTTTTAAGGCTTTACACAATTTGGTCATCTTATGAGCCGGAGGATGAAGGTGTATTTATCGCCTATGCATCAATGCACGGCAACACAGCCGAAGCGGCTCGCAAAATGAAAGAAATTCTTGAAGAAAAGGGCGCAAAAGTTGCAATCTCCGACCTTTCAAGAAGCGATATGGCGGAAAATGTTGAAAACGCATTCAGATACAGCACACTTTTATGTATGGCGCCAAGCTATGACGGCACAGTATTCACTCCTATGGCTGATTTTATTCACCGTTTAAAAACAAAGCTTTATCAAAACAGAAAAGTTGCCCTTGTTGAAAACGCATCATGGGCACCGAGTGCCGTTAAAGCTATGAAGTCAGAGTTTGAAACAATGAAAAACATTGATTTAATCGATAATACGGTTACAATCAAAACAACATTAAAAGAAAATGACATTGATGCTCTCAAATCACTTGCAGACGAAATATTAAAATAAAAAAATGACGATTGCACCAAAGTGTAATCGTCATTTCAGCGTGTAGAAAAAGTCAAATTACAAATTTCTACACACTGAAAGACTTCGAGAAAGTGAGATAAATTTCGTATTTTGCGAGCGGGTGCTGTACGTTGGTACTGCCCCCGAGCAAAAGACGGAAAGTGCCAAAAGTGGCTTGCACGTAGTGTTCAAGCCACTTTTCTATAAATGTATTTTTGATTTTATTTCGGCAAGAGCAAGCCCTTGCCCTACGTAATTACTTTATGATAATTTAAGCACGGCACGGTTTAGCCACTTTATCGAAAGTCTAAACGGAGCTGTCGAATGACAACTCCGTTTTATTTTAGTCTTTATATTTTTGCTTTTTAATATCAAGGTGTGAAAGACCGATATAATCAGGCAAGCCGTTTCTGTAAGGAACTTGCGGAACGCCCTTAACAAGGGGTGAAAGATACTCAATCATCTTTTGAGTAACGTCGTTACCCTGCTCGTTTATCCAGCTTCTCGGTACTAATTTTTCATTATTTGCAACCACGCTAACCTGCTCGGTATAATAATCAACCGTATAAGGCAAATCGCTTATTCTGCGAAGAGTAGAAAATACGCCTGTCTTACCGTCAAGCGCCGCTTTAACAGCAACAACACCTAAATTGTATGCTTCGGTAATATCAGTCATTGAAGCAGTATGACCTGCACTTCTTTGAAGCACGCTTGGCTCTAAAGCACGAACTTTACATCCTATTTTTTCTTCTACAACGCTTTTAAGATAAGCTCCTGTTCCGCTGAGCATAACGTGACCGAATTTGTCAACATTATCTCCCCTTGCGCTGATATAATTACCGTTTTCATCCTTAATTCCCTCGCTTACAACAACAATAACCGAGTTAAATTCATTAAGTTTACCCTTAACATCCTCAACAAATTTATCAACAGAAAACGGTATTTCAGGCAAATAAATAAGATGAGGTGCAACGCTGTCACCGTCACGTGCAAGTGCGGATGCAGCTGTAAGCCAGCCGGCATTACGACCCATTGCCTCAATAATATGAACGCTTTTAATACTATATATACTTGTATCATAAGCAACATTTTTAACTGCAAGTGCAATATACTTGGCAGCCGAGCCGAATCCCGGTGAATGATCAATACCCACAAGGTCATTATCAATAGTTTTAGGTACACCGACAATTTTGATATCAATATTATGACTTGCCGCATACTTTGAAAGCTTATCAACAGTATCCATAGAATCGTTACCGCCGATATAAAGAAAATACCCGATATTATATTTTTTTAAAACATCAATAATTTCGGCAAATATTTTTTCATCATCACCAAGCTTATATCTGCAAGAGCCAAGGAACATTGCAGGAGTTAAGCGAAGTCTGTTTATATCATAAGGCTTACCGTAAAAACGTTCTTTAAGGTCAATAACATTGTTTTCCAAAAGACCTTGAATACCGTTAATCATACCGTAAACTGTGTCAATTTTGTTGCTTGAAAAAGCATATTCGATTGCCCCGGCAAGACTTGAATTAATAACAGCCGTAGGTCCGCCGGATTGACCGATAATCATATTTTTGCTCATAAATTATTCTCCGATTTCATTATCATATATTTTAATGTTTCTGTGAACATCTTTTACAGGTTTATTTACGCAAATAGGTTCAAGCTTAACTGCGTTCTTTTTTGAAAATGTATTATTAAATATTTCAAGATTTCTGCACGGACCGCTTTCGTACCAATCCTTGCAGTCGCAGGAAATAAAAATATCAGGCATTAAGATATTTTTAAATGTATTATTAAAAATCTTAGACGGTCTGTCAGTAGTGCATTAAATGTGCAACCGCTTATCGTAAGTTCGGGATTATATGTAATGTTTTCAAAAACAAACTGTTCGGGCTTTAGCGGAGGCAATGCTTCTTTAAATTTAACCTTAACGCATTTATTATCAATATCGTCTTCTGTACTTTCAACGGTATAAACATCTTTAAGCTCCGACAAATCCGCTCTCCTGTAAATTTTCACTTCATTTTCCGGGAAAAATGCTTTATATCCGCCCTGCTGATGATGAACAAACTCTAACTCGGCAGTATTTGTATCAATAATTTTCTTAAGCCTTAAAAAAGCGCCGTGAACATTGATTGCGTCATCGTGCGGATGTTCAAAATGCGAATCAATAATATTTACATATCCCTTGCAGCCGCAAATATGAATCAAATCGGCAAAAGAAGAAACCGTATAGCCTTTTGCAGGAGTAAATGTAATATTTTTAAAATTCAAATTTTCGCACATTTGCGAAAGCCAGCCAAAGCCATGCATATAATTAACCGTTATATTTTCGCAGTCAACGTTTGAACATTCATCAAAAAACAAACCTGAATTATCACGAAGTTTATTACGTGACATAGTTACAACATCGCCTACCTTAAACTTAGGCGATATCAAATATTTACATTCAACCGTATCGTTGTCGACTTTTTTTATCTTAATCGCTGTTTTAGTTGGCGAAAGGGCAGTTCTGAAAACAGAATCACCTCTGTGAACAACATTGCAGTAACATTGCTCGTTAGCTGTGTATGAATAATAATTTTTCTTTGTAAAAGGACTTTGTTCAAAAAATGTAAGTTTATTATCCTTAATATAAAAAGGGCTTTTCAACGGGATTTTATAAGTTATCTTATTAATTGATTTTTTGATAACTTTCATCTCATAATTCGTAGGTGAATTATATTTAACAGTAAAATTCTTAAGCTTAATATTACTGCAATTAAACATAGCAAAAGAGCACATATCGCCGTGAATTACAAATGTTGAACCACAGCCATCAACAGTAATGCCGTCTTTATTTTCAATATCAATTGCAAAGTATTTATCAGGCGCTTTAAATGAGTCAGTATTAGTCATATAGCACACCTTATGAATACTGAAATCCTTATAAAAATGATACTCCCCTGTCGGAAACAAAAGTGTATCTCCGCTTTGCATATTTTTAATTGCCTCATTTACACCCATGCTCGAATTAGATGCAGTGCAATAATCGGTAACCTTAATATTCATAACCATCACCTATGGTATTATACATATTTTTAATGTAATAATCAACAATTGATTTAAATTTAACGAATATTGTCTATAAAAGTGTTAATATTTATAAAATTAAATATTAATATAATTGACATTTTATAATAAAAGTTGTAACATTAGAAAAGTTAATAAACTTTATGGTATATAAAAGTTTATTATCTATACATTTTGTTTATATTTATACGAAGTATATTTTTACTAAGAGGTAACAAATTGACTAATTGGAAGGAAATTTATCAAAGCAAACTAACTACTGCCGAAGAAGCGATTAAGCTTATAAACGACGGTGACAAGGTTGTAACCGGATTTGGTTGCGGTGAACCGTTTGCAATTGAAAGAGCGCTGGTTGACAATTATCAAAATTATCATGATGTTCAAATTGTAAATATGCTAACACTCGGAGATTCACCTTGGTGCAGACCTGAAATGAAAGGTCATTTTACATTAAACTGTCTTTTCGCTTCGCAAAGCAACCGCAAGGCTATTTCATTAGGTGTAAGTGAATTTACAACGTCTCACTTTTATGAGATTCCCGATTTGATTAAAAATTACATACGCCCGAGAGTTACCATAGTTATGGTATCTCCGCCGGATGAACACGGCTATGTTTCATTTGGAACAACAGTTGATTATACAAGAGGAACGGCGGACTACTGTGATATTAAAATTGCTCAAGTGAACAAATATATGCCCCGTACATTTGGAAACAGCTTTATGCATATAAGGGATTTCACCTGCTTTGTAGAGCATGACGAGCCGCTTCCGGAGGTAAAAGCAGTTGAGATATCCGATACTGAAATGGAAATCGGAAAATATTGTGCTTCCCTTATAAATGACGGTGACTGCTTACAGCTTGGTATCGGCGGTATTCCCAATGCGGTTTGCGCTCAGCTTTGGGACAAAAAGGATTTAGGTCTGCACAGCGAGCTTGTCGGCGACGGTGTTGTTGATTTACTTGAAGCAGGAATAATTAACAACAAAAAGAAAAATAAAAATCCTTTCAGAACTATTTTGGGTGCTGCGTTTGGCTCGGAAAAACTGAATAATTACATAAATAACAACCCTTCAGTTGAACTTCACCCAATTAATTACGTAAACAATCCATCTGTCATTGCTCAAAATGACAATATGGTTTCAATAAATTCTTGCTTACAAATTGACCTTTTAGGTCAGGTAGTATCCGACACCGTAGGGTTAAACCAATACTCAGCCGTCGGCGGTCAGGTAGACTTCGTCAGGGGTGCTACAATGAGCAAGGGCGGACGTTCTATAATTGCTATGCCTTCAACAGCAAAAAAAGGCTTAATATCAAGAATTGTTCCGTTAATAACCGAGGGCAGTGCGGTAACTACTCCCAGAAACGACGTTAATTATGTTGTTACTGAATACGGCATTGCACAGCTTAAGGGCAAAACATTAAAAGAGAGGGCTAAGGCTCTTATTAAAATAGCACATCCGAAATTCAGGCCTTATTTGATTTTGGAATTTAAAAAGCGTTTTAATGAAGAACCGTTTACCGGTGAAGAAATGGAAAAACAGCGCAGTGAAATAAAAGACTATTTAGTTGATACCAAGGAGTCACTTAAAGAGAGTGTTGCGTCAATCATTTCAAAAATCAAAGAATAGTTTTAAGGAGAATCAAATGGCAAAGGTAAAAGAAGAGCATTTCGGTATTGCAAGAAAAATCGTATCAAATATGACATCTGAAAGCTGGGAAACAATCCCCCACGCTACTATGACATACGATGCTGATGTTACAGAGCTTTTTAAAGAATGTAAAAAACTTAACGAGGGCGTTACCGACAAAACAAAGAAAATCACTATCAACACAATTATGCTTAAAATAATTTGTGAAGGCTTAAAGGCAGCGCCGAAGATGAACACTCATCTTAAATTTAACAGAAAACTTGTAAGGGGCAAGCTTATTTATTTTGACCATATTGACATTTCAATGCCAATGATTTTGCCGTCAGGTTTAATGATGACAGTTAATATGCACGATATGGGCGATAAAACTCTTACGCAAATGACAGAAGCTATTAATAATACAGCTATGCGTGCAAAGGGTTCGGATATGAACGAGGTTATGTTTGAGGTTTCCCTTGATAATACATTAACAGGTCTTAAGCAAGGCAAGATTTTACAAACAATTCACAGGCTTGTAGGTTCAAAAACAGGAAAGCACAAAATAAAAACTCTTTCCGGTCAAGCTAAAAAAGACTACTATTCAATTCCTATAACAAAGCGTCTTACCAAGCATGACATTGAGCAAGGTACGACAACAATTTCAAACCTCGGCTCGGTTTATCGTGAACAAAAAGGTATGTGTGCCCTTCTTGAAATCATCCCTCCGCAAACAACAGCGTTTGCTATTAATGCAGCTCAAAAACGACCTACTGTTGTAACAGACGAAAATGGAAATGACAAAATAGAAATAAGACTCATATTGCCTATCACAATTGCTATTGACCACAGAGCACTTGACTACGGCGATGTTGTTCCGTTTATGAGAAAGCTTGATGAAATATTTGACAATCCTTCAATAATTCAAAGTTGGAAATAAGTATATTATATTGACTAAATTATAATATTGTGGTATTCTTTTGTTGGAGATTGAGTTATATCTCAACTCTAAACGTAATGGGTGCTTGACTTTTTATAAGTCAAGTGCCCTTTTTTATGATTAAAAAAACGGTGCAACCCATTTTGAGTTGCACCGTTTAAATTTTAGTCTAAAACATACTTATATAGTATTGACATTATTGAAAGTCTCTGTAATTTTTAAATATGTTAGATAGATTTAAGAAGAGCCGGAAGTCTTGTAAGAGCACCACCGAGTCTCCAGAAAATTTTGTTAAAGCCAACAAAACTTGATTCATCATCATTAAGCATCATAAGAAGACCTTCAGCCATTGCAGGTGAAAATACTCCCATACTCATAGCAATAAAGTTACGAATAGGAATTTGAGTAGCCATAGCAGCAAGCATTTTGCCGTCGCCGTTAGCGTCAGAGCCCATACCGCTCATAATCTTAGTAATCATATTGCAAAGCTTACCGCCCCACTTTGTATGGCGTGCATCATTAAGGCAGCAGTAAAGGTCAATCTTCTTATTTGTATCAATTTCAGGATTTGGAAGTTCACCATATACAGCAGCTAAATCATCACGAGTGATATTTGCAACATTGTTATAATAATTAGGAGCAGTTGCTCTGTAATCAGGAACTTCAGCCTCAACTGTTGATTCAACATTAACTGTTGCGGTAAGCTTAGGATCACGGCTTGAAGCTGCAACGATAATGTCAAAATCGCCTGATTCAACATACCAATCATTAATATTTACGTTATAGAAAGCAAATGCTCTCTTAGAAAGTTCAATTGTAACTTCCTTTTCCTCGCCTGCTTTAAGGAAAACTTTCTTAAATGCACGAAGTTCCTTAACAGGACGATAAATTGTTGATTCCTTATCAGCAACATAAATTTCAGAAATTTCAGCACCATCTACGTCACCTGTATTTTTAATCTTAAATGAAACAGAAAGAGTATCTGTATCCTTAATCTTATCAGATGAAAGTTTAATGTCGCTGTATTCAAATGTTGTGTATGAAAGACCGTATCCAAACGGGAATACAACATCGAGATTAGCTGAATCATAATATCTGTAGCCGATATATACCGACTCTCTGTGTTCTGAAGTAACAGGACCGCCCGGATAGTAGCCGTATGTCGGGTTAGCCTCAAATGATGTTGGATATGTTTCAGATGTTTTACCCGATGGGTTTACAGCACCGGTAAGAATATTAGCTACAGCGATACCGCCTGCCTGGCCGCCGAGACCTGAGTTAAGGAGACCTTTAACTTCATTAAGCCAAGGCATAAGAACAACTGAACCGCCTGCAAGAACAACGACTGTATTAGGATTAGCCTGTGCTACAGCAGATACAAGAGCGTTATGGTTAGCAGGCATATTGATTGTTTCTCTGTCGTAACCCTCACCCTCAAAATCTTCGGTAAGGCCGACAAATACTACTGCAACATCTGCCGACTTTGCTGCTGCAACTGCTTCTTTAGTAAGCTCATCATCGCTCTTTCTGTTTTTATCCTTCTTAGTAGGAGCAGATTTATAATATCCCTGTGAATATGTAAGGTCAACGCCAAGCTTTTCAAGTTCGTCATAAGCATTTGAAAGCATTGTAGGATTAATTACAGATGAACCTGCACCCTGGAAACGTGGAGCCTTAGCCATTTCACCGATAACTGCAACCTTCTGTCCTTTCTTAAGAGGAAGAATTTTATCGTCATTTTTAAGAAGTACCATTGAGCCTTCGGCAACCTTCTGCGCAATTGCGTGGTGCGCCTTAGGGTCAAATGTATGTTCCTTTTCAAGAGCAGGCTTTGATTTCATAATAAGATTAACAACATTGTCAACTCTTTCGTCAAGAACGGCTTCATCAAGTTCACCGTTCTTAACAGCAGCAATGATTCTATGCTGATTAAGTGTTCCGGAACTTGGCATTTCAAGGTCAGTACCGTTCTTAAGTCCGGGGATTCTGTCAACAGATGCGCCCCAGTCTGTAACAATTAAGCCTTCAAATCCCCACTCGTCACGGAGAATTTCTTGCTGAAGATGCTTATTTTCAGAAGCATAAACGCCGTTGATTCTGTTATAAGAATTCATCACAGTCCACGGTTGAGCCTCTTTAACAGCAATTTCAAATGCAGGAAGATAAATTTCACGCATAGTTCTTTCATCAATAACTTCATTGAGAACCATACGAAATGCTTCCTGAGAGTTACAAGCAAAGTGCTTAAGGGATGTACCTACGCCCTTTGATTGAACGCCGTTAATAACACTTGCCGAACACTTACCTGCAAGATAAGGGTCCTCACTGAAATATTCAAAATTACGGCCGCAAACAGGCGAACGCTTAATATTAGTACCGGGTCCCAAAATAGTAGAAACCTTTTCCTTTAAACATTCTTGACCCATTGCCTCACCCTCTTGTTTTAAGAGGTCTTCATCCCAAGAACAAGATGAAGTGGCAGCCGGTGGGAAACAAGTGGCAGGAACAGAGTTACCAAGCCCAATTCCGCCTTTCTTTTCTTCACCCTCAGCCGGAACATAATCCTTGCCCTTAGCCTTACGTAAACCGTGAGGTCCGTCGGTAATCATAATTTTAGGAAGACCAAGCTCAGGCGCTTCCTCAAGATGCCAATAGTCATAACCTGAAACAAAAGCAGCCTTCTGCTCAAGCGACATTTTTTTAACGATTTGTGGGTATCTCATACACAAAAACGCTCCCTTCGAATTAATAACGCATCTATTATACTATAAAAATTTCATCTTATCAATATAATTTTTGTGCATTTTTACAATTTATTTTATATTTTATTTAGAAAGTGCATCTTTCATCTATATAATAGCAGAATTTTTAAAACCGTATATCAAAAATCATATTTTATATCATAATTCCCGACTAAATCGCTCCTTTTAATTATTTTTAGAAGTCAAGACCTCCGGCT
>ENA-OOWX01001162-OOWX01001162.1-human-gut-metagenome-genome-assembly--contig:-NODE-1162-length-13265-cov-4.159652_pt1 | contig 13265 bp, 9 predicted proteins | sample MGYA00241583_ERZ501335 | MGnify/ENA primary metagenome ERZ501335 (study PRJEB25962, sample SAMEA2042731) | human gut metagenome | biome: human gut; feature: human-associated habitat; material: faeces...
TACAGCTCCGAACGGGACCGTAGCCCCCGGATAAGTATGCCCATGAAAACCTGTCCCTACAAAAGGGTTCACTTCCCAGGGCAACCTGCCTTTCTGCAAAGAACAGCTGAAAACCAGAAAAATTATTATAATACAAAAATTACGGTTCTCGGAGCAAAAAAGGTGAAGTTCTGCGTTAAGAACTGAATGATAACGCATAAAACAGAAAACCTCGGAAATAGTAACAATGGCAATAATGCAAGGAAATGAAGGGTAATGAAGGGGGACAGTTTTCAAATCATTACCCGATAACGGAGTAAGATTCTTCCTTGTGTCGTCACGTTTCATCGTTCTGCGTTAGTTTGCATATCAATATATAACTCGCTGATAACTAATTTTATAACCAAAAAAATTAGATTATGCGAAGTACATTTAAGGTGCTGTTCTACGTGAACGGAAGCAAGGAGAAAAACGGTATTGTCCCCATTATGGGACGAGTGACAATCAATGGCTCGGTGGCACAATTCAGTTGTAAGCTGACCATTGCAAAAACAATGTGGGATGCCAAAGGCAATCGGGCAAAGGGCAAGAGTAAGGAAGCACGAGACATCAATTTGGCTTTGGATAACATCAAGGCTCAAATCATCAAGCATTATCAGCGCATCTCGGATAGAGAAGCCTATGTTACTGCCGAAATGGTACGCAATGCCTATCAAGGTATCGGAACAGAATATGAAACACTGCTCGGTGCATTTGATAAGGACAACGAAAGTTTCAAGAAGCGTATCGGCATAGACCGTGCAGCAAGTTCCTACAAGGTGCGTGTAAGGTCACGAAATCATTTGGCTGCGTTCATCAAGAAGTGCTACAAGCGTAGTGATATTTCTATGCTTGAACTTACTCCCGACTTTATAAAAGAGTATGAAATTTATCTCTCTACTGATGCAGGCTTACACAATGGCAGTGTATGGTCACATTGTATGTGGTTGAAGACAATCGTTTCAAAAGCACATTATAATGGACTGACACCGAGAAATCCATTCGCCCAGTATCGGGTAAATCAGAATATCAAGGAGCGACAATACTTGACCGAAGATGAAATAAAGGCTGTAATGACACATGAGTTTGCAGACAAGAAGTTGGCTTATATCCGAGACTTGTTCGTGTTCGCAAGCTTCACAGCCTTGTCATTCGTGGATATAAAGGAACTGACCACTGATGATATAGTAGAGATTAACGGAGAGAAATGGATATTGTCAAAGCGACACAAAACAAAGGTCAATTTCCAAGTGAAGTTGTTGGATATTCCGTTGCTGATAATCAAGCGTTACGAGAGGTTTCAAGAGAATAAGCTGGTATTCCCAAATCTCAACTATTGGAACATCTGTAAACCACTGAAAAAGATGATTAAAGAGTGTGGAATCTCAAAGGATATTTCATTCCATTGCACTCGCCATGGGTTCGCGACCTTGGCTCTGAGCAAGGGTGTTCCTATTGAAAGTGTAAGCCGAGTGTTGGGGCATACGAACATTACCACGACACAAAAGTATGCCAAGATAACCACCGAGAAAATCGACAAGGATTTGACGATGTTCGGCAACAGACTTAATCAATCGTTTAGTGAAATCTCAATAGCAATGTAACTATGGAACGAGCAATAATAACAATCAGCGAAAGTGGTAGAGTAAATATCCCAAGCAAAAGTGTTTGGATGTCGGAAATGGAATTGGTGGAGTTGTTCGGGGGGATAGCCCCGACACTCCAAGCTGCCATAAAAGCAATATACAAGAGTGGAACACTTTGCTCTGTAAGCACCCAACGATGCGATTTGGCTACGCCTAAAAGTTGGGCTACATTCTACAATCTTGAAGTGGTCATTGCACTTGCGTTTCGCTTGAATACCTATGAGGCGAGCAGAATAAGACAAAAAGTATTGGAGGGTCTATGCCAGCGAAAAGAGAATGGGATTAGCATAGTGCTATCATTAGGGAACATCGGGCATCAGATTTCAAGCAAAGGGCTATGTTAATATAAGAATGAGACCTGCTATTCTTACGAACGGCAGGTCTCGAACTAACGTCTTATATGTAAATATCTATCAAAGGGATGATAGAGTTTCTTTTTAGATATACACCCGAATAGAGGGTATAGTAATCAATAGTATGCTTTTAATAAACTTTTACACCGTCAATAGTAACAGAGAGTTTATCTGTTCCCATTGAGTTTTTATTAGCCCAAAGGGTAGTGCCTGTATTGATACCCTTGTCATTGATTTCATAACCATTGACAACTGTATTGTTTACAACAAGTATATAAGACTTACTATAGTCGTTGCCTATTTCGATAGCTGCTTTAAGGTCTGTCAAACCTCCCTTATCATTAAATACGCTATTTTCAATTGTCAAATTCGTATTTACTGTACCATAGAGAAGCATAGCCTTACCATCTGAATTGAATGTACATTTATCAAATTTAGCATTTGGAGCACCCCAAGTCCAAATATTGTAAACATCACCAGACACATTAAAAGTACAGTTCTCAAACTTGCTGTCATCATAAAGTGTGTATGTACCATTGATTACACAATTCTTGTATGTACCTTTGCAACGAGCATAGCCAATATAAGTTGAACTATTTGTAGTAATAGTAATGCCTTCAAAAGTTACTGTAGAACCATCAAAACCATAGTCACAGTTTTCGCCACCTGTGCCAACTTTAGTAACAGCTACCTTTACATCCTCTGGATTTCCTGTACCCTTAATGGTTAAAGTTTTACCCTTTGCAGTTGATGGTATTATATAGTCGCCTGCTGCCAAATAGATGGTAGCATTATTTCCAATAGTTGCATTTGCTAATTCCTCTGTTGAAGCGGCACCGATAACAGCATTATCACCTTCAACTTTCATAAGAGCTCCATTTACAACTACCTTATCAGCATTAGCTTTAGCATCTTCATCAACCCATACCGCAAAAACCTTGTCTGCTGTAACATTAGAGATATCAATGTCTGAAACAGTAATATCAGCACCTTCAACAGACTTAACCATGATAGCAGCCTTCTTGGTAGTCTTAAATGTAGAGTTGCTGATGTCCAAAGTAACCTTTGCAGGAGCACCTACATACTGCTCATCAATCTTGATACCACGACCAGAAGTATTTATTTTCAAGTTATCAACTTTTACAGTCTGGCCTTTTGCTGAAATCCAAAGTGCATAATAGTCACCTGTACCATTGATAGTTACATCGTTCATAGTAACAGACTTACCAGCGTTAGTTAATGCAACCTCTTTATTGAAAGTAACATTTTCAATAACATAGTTACAGTTGGCAAAAGTCACATCGTTGATGTTCCATGTAGTAGCACTATTACCAGTACTTGTCACTGTACCATTTTTGATAGTGATGGTAGCATCAGGATTATTGGCACCAATTGCTGACATATAACTTGTGGTGAAGTTAAGCGTCTTGCCGTTCAAGTCAATTGTGATATTCTTTGTATCTGCACCACCCAACTTATATTCACCGCTACCAGAAGTCTGAGAGCCAAGAGAAGAGATAGGTAGGTCAACATCTGCACCCAAAACAACCAAAATATCTTCTTCATTAGCTGTAAGAGCAGCAGCCAAAGCTTGGGCATCTGATTTAACCTCCGAAGTTGGAGCATCCACGTTGATGTCACCATCAAAGATAGGATTAATTCGTATATTGAACTCGATGTTTCCTGTCAAAATCTGACCAAGAATATTTGTTCTCCAGTTACGTTGTACAGGAACACTATTCAAGCCATCGCCAAAAGTAATTTCATTACCACTCTTCGGAGAGAATGTGTACTGAAGACTTTCTAAAGCGTCTCTTTCATCACCTAATACACCGTTTCCGCTATCAGCATTACGGTCTGCAACTAAGATATAACTCATAGAAAGCCATTTATATTTTTCATTTTCATCATCATAATCCTTATCTCCATTCAAATCAACCTTCAAATCTTCATTAGGGATTGTGTTTGACAAATATGAAACTTCCACATCAGTTGTCTCATCTCCAACTTCACCTGTAAGCAGGTTGATAGAAGTTGCTGCATCCTTGATAACAACTGAAGATTTTTCAATTTCTATACCTGATTTAACGGCAGCGTCCCAGTCGGTCTTGTAAACACCAACATTAATTTGAGCAAAAGGACGCTTCAATTCTACATCAATAGTCTGATTACCACTTACTGTAAATTCAACTGTTTTAAAGAATGCATCACGAACATCATTGTTGTTTGTTGCTTGATTATAGCTGACTTCAACATTTGTTAAGTCTGTTGTTGTATATGCATTACAATTTGGATTCTGTGCCCAGAAAGCAACTTGATAGGTCTGACCTTTAGCAAGAGTTACAGATACAGTTTCTGTAAGTCCACCGTCAAATGCTTCTGTATCTACAAACTGACCTTCGTTATTAGAGCCTACAACATTCTGCAAAACAGGAGTTCCATCTGCATTGAGTTTGTAAACTGCATAAACCAACTTCTTCGCACCTGTACCATCACTGATGGCAGCACGGGTAGCAATACCACCTTCAAGGCCAAGCGAGAACGTCACCTGAGCCTCATTTCCTGACTGAACTACATCCAGTTCGTCATTCGAACACGATGTTGCGAGCAACATACCAGCTGCTGCGAACATACCTAAGAATAATTTCTTGTTCATCTTTGAAAAATTTAATTGTTATACAAATAGTTATCTTGATTTTCTTGTTTCTTAATGTTTGCCACATCCCTTGTGAATGTCGCACTCATTGTCGAGGGCTGTTCTGCATAGGCAGAACCGAGTATTATATCAATCTGTCGTTTCCTGCTGATGCAGGGTAAAGGTCTCGGAACTATTCCTCACCTTTGCGGTGTTAGCTTGTTTGTTCTTTTCTGTTCAGCTTTTAACTCGTTATTAGGGTTATACTTATATTGAAAATCTCTTATTCTGTTGGTGTGAAATTTCCTGCGATGTTGCTTCTTTGGTTTGCCTCTATCTCCACCTGTAGAAATTCCACCGTTTTGCTGTTATTGCCATCAGTCAAAGTCAATTTGGCAGAAATATTTGTGGCTGTGGTCGGAGCAAACACATAGCCCATAGCAAGGTAGTTATATTCTGTGCCGTCAGCCGAGAATGTCTCGGTTGTGGTCTCGTTGAAATTCCAAGTAAATTCGGCTGCTCCACTTACGGTATTTGTGAATGGGTGGAATGTCTTTGGAGCACCACTTGCAGTAAATGTTGCTTGCATCGGTGTTCCTGTAGTACCCACATTGATTTGAGCCAATGGACGGACAAGTTCAACGGGATAACTGCAATCCCCTGTAATGGTAATATCCTCCATCGTGGCGAAGAATGCGTCTGCGGCTTCCGCTTGGGCGAAGGTTATTGAATTAGGCAGAGCATTCATTACGATAGCTGTCAGATCATCTATGTTGTAGATGTTCTGATTGCCATCACACGCCCAAAAGACAAAACTATATGTCTGCTCCTGTGCTAATGTAAACTGCACATCTACCGAAGTGCCATTTATCGGGAACGATTGACGGTCTATTTCATAGTAGTTCCAACTGCCACCGCTGTTGTTATGCACATCGGCAACACCCTTTTTGAATATGCCGACCACAAGGGTATTTACCTGTTCCGCTTTGCCGAATGAACGGGTACGGATGTCCGTTGGGAGCGTAGCGGTGAAACTCACCTGAACATCGCCTACATCGTGCAATTCATCCGAACAGGATTGTATGCCTATCATAGTCAAGGCAAGCATTGCCAATATCTGTATGTTATGTAGTAGATTCTTCATTATGTCTATCTGTTAGGGGAAAATAAGGTTATGGTCTCCGTCAAAGTCGGGATTGATGGTAACACCTCCCGAAGCCTCCGACATCAGGAACATACCTGTCATTATGGTATGGTGGCTACGCTTCAACGGAACTTCTATCGGCTCTGTCAAGGAGAGTTGCGTCCCCTCATTGTCATAGATACCTATCTGCACGGTTACAGCCGACTTCTTGCCGTTCACAAACACATAGTCAAATCCCATCGTTGCCTCCGATTCGGAGAGCTTTCTCAATGTGGATTCAAACATCACTCCCGTAGAGGAGTCCACAGGCTTGTCGGTATTCATACTGTAAGCATCGGGCATAAATCCTACATAGTAGAACACCACCTTGTAATCCTCGATGTTTACGGCTCTTGTCTGGGTATCATCTGTTGATGCAGCCTTGCTTCCGTTGGCTTTCGAAGCGACACGTACAGATTCCTTGTCTATAAACTCCACCACATCGTTTGTTACGAACTCAAATTTGGCAAGAGGACGCTGCATCGCAATATCCAATGTATCGGGCAAATGCTCCATAATATCCGCTACAAGGGATATATTGTTAGAACCCCTGAAAGCATCACGGTAGTCATTGTTACCCTTGTGGTCGCCTTGCAGTCTGATTTCCGCAAAGTTGTCTGCATTGTGGAAATGGCTGTCACCGCTTGTCTGCACCAAGTCTGACCATACCATCACATTGTAGTTGCCGGGCAAGAGGTCGAGCGTCACTTCGTGGTCATAACCCTCTGATATATCTTTCGTGAATACGAACTCCTGTGTATAGTCCGATGTGGTACGCATTTTCTCCGACACGGGATAGGTGCGGACAATGTAACGTATTTTGCCATAATCACGATGATTGTCGTATGTCTCGCCATATCCCTGCTCAATGACCGATGTCCCATCATACAGATGTTCCCATTCGGTCATATCTGTTTCATAATTGAGGCGAAGATGCATTTTTACAAACTCCGGCGTTTCAGGCCATTCGTGAACATCACAAGCCGAAAGAAGCAATATCGGCAAGCATACAATAAGGTATAGAATCTTTCTCATCGCTTGCCTCCTTTCTTCTTTAAGTCAAACGAATAGGAGAACGATACCGCTGCTTGGTCGATACCCCAATAGGTCTTCTTGATGCTCTCTATCATCAGACCGTCTTTTGTGCGTGGAGTATTGTGGAACTTGTCGTAGTGATTTGAATATACTCCTGCTCCGAGAGAGAACTCCACCCTCCAACGGTTGTTCTTGCTGATGGGCAGACGATAACCGATGCTCACACCTCCACCGATGGCAGGTGTCTCACGGTTATGGTCTTGGTAGCGGTAATCGCCATCAAAAGCAAAATTGTAGTATGCCAGTCCAAAGTGTGCTCCTGCGAAGAATCCGTCATTCTCTTCCGACAGCCAATAGCGGAACTCAGGCTGCACGGCGAAAGTGCGGAACTTGATGGTTGATTTGAAATAGTCCCAAGCCGAGTAATAGACAGGAAGCGTAAACGACCAATGCTTTGCCAAATCTACTTCTGCGGCAACATTGGCGATAGCCATCCCCAAGCCTATTGCATTGGTCTTCAAATGGAGTTTGCGGCTCCATTCCTCCACTTCGGGAATAACCGTTTCTATAATAGCCGTTGTGTCGGGCACAATTTCAACGGCTTCAACTATTGGCTCTACCTTAATGGTATCAGGCACGATTACAGGCACTTGTATGGGTGGCAACTCTTTCTTGTAGGTTACGAATACCGCACACGCATTTCTCATCTGCTCGAAGAAGAGATTGTTCATCTGCTGCCATACCTTACCACCGTCCAATGCTCTCAATTTTACGACACGGTTGTCGATATGCGTATTCGGGTGATGATAGTCCACCAATCGGGCTTCTTCCTCCAAGATGGCAATTACTTCATCCTTACGGATAAGTCCCGAATCCTCAATCTGCGATTTGAGATAATCCCACGGGATATAGCTGTCATTATAGGTAATAAGGCTGTCGGGAATATCCACCTCACTGCGGATGAACTTTTCAAGTGCCGAGAGACGACCTTGTGCCAACTTGCGGTTGAGTTGATAACTGCCTTCGGGAGAAGCTGCTCCGCAGAAGGATACTTCAATGATGTTGATTGTACTGTCTTGGCGTATAGTTCGTAGGAACTCCAACATCTCCTGCATACGGGCGGCATTGTCCGAATAGGCGGAGTCTATGACAGTACTGTTCACACGGAAGTCAATACAGATTTCCGTGTGTCTCTCTTGCGAATGCGCAATACATACACCAAACAGCAAGAGAATCAGTGTTATACAATATTTCTTAATGCGCATAAATCAGAATAATAGGTCACTTCTCTTTGGAAGAGTGATTTATGCGACATACTGCTATTGATTACGAGTAGGTTATTTGAACAGTCACGACATAATTTGCTCAACAATCCACATTGCCACTAAACAAAATCTGAATCGAGCATAACATTTTTTAGTGTAAATTGGTGCTATTTGCCGAAAAATGTGTAATTTTGTATCGGTAATCATTTCTCTTCCAAAGAGATAAGTTCTCTCTTCCAAAGAGACCTTTCATTCGCTCAACAATCTATTCTGCTCTGCACCTTCAACATCAGCCCTATTCTTTTGGCTCTTACGGCTTATTGTGTCTTGACTTTATAATTTCAGGAGTATATTTATAGAGATATTTACGGAAAGAATGGATGTTAAGTCCAAATCGTTCAGCAATATCCTTCATCGTATCTGTGCCGTTTTTCAGACATTCGATAGCAGCCGCATATTTATCTGCCGTCTTTTGTTTCCTAAGTATCTGCTTGCGTTCCGTCTTACGATGAAGCAGTTCGGGATACTTGCTCTTTATGTAAGTTCTGAAATATTCATTGTAGCCACACTCGTCCATCACGGCATGGATAGTGGCGTTCCCTGATTTCAACATTTCTACCCCTTCAGCAAACATCTGTTCACTGGATGCAAGCAACGAATTATGCTTTTCGATGGCTTCGGGATAGTTACGGCGTATAAAACCGCCTACACTATTATAGGTAAGTCCCAACCGTTTGGCAATGGATTTCAAGGACTCGGAAGTGGTTGCATAGATGCGTAGCGCCTCCGCATACTTTTCTGCACTACGATTGGAAACGACCTTACCGTCAGATGTCCTTATCATTCCACGGGCTGTAACCAATTCGGGATGATGCTCCCTGAGATACATCCTGAATGTTTCGGGATTCAGTCCAAATTCCGCTGCGACCTTTGCCGTTGGCAAATCGGTATTCTGTAATCTTTCGATTGCATTGGCATATTTCTCAGCAGAAGATTTTTTATAACGTTTGGTTTGCTCCAATGCCATACCTTCGTCAAAGCCACGTCTAAGAACCATCAGTTCGGGATGCCAAGTTCTCAAGTGGTAGCGGAAGCCACCGAGAGTTACCCCAACAATACGTACTATATCCTTTACATCCTTCGATGTTGTACGATACAGGTCTATAGCTTTCTCATATTTTTCAAGAGTTTCACGGTCTGGCTCACAGACAGTCCAATTTCCGTTACGCATACCTCTGACCTTTTGACCTGTTGCACGGATACGTTTCTCCTCCCTATTACGGGTAATTTGTGGGTAATAGGCTAAGATGTGTTCTCGCAAACCCGTGTAGGATACATTACAAGCCTCTGCAACCTCTTCAATGGTTTTATCGGATGATTGCAACATCTCAATGGCAGTAGCATACTCTTCCTTGCTCCACTTGCGTGCTCCATATTGCAGATTGACGGTTATTCCTATCCGTCTGCGTTCCTGTTCTCTGCGTGGTACGATATCGGGGTAATGTCTGCGAAGTTGGCTTGCCAAAGAGGAACAATCTACGTTGAAGATACGTGCTATCTGGGATATATTGTATTCAATATACTCCATACTGTCGCAAGCGGCAATGGCATCCTTGTATTTGTAATGGGCGGCAGTAGTTTGACCTTTCTTTCCTCTAAGTTTGACATTCTTAAATTCTGTAAGATTATGTCGTTTGAGGATTAGGTCACGGTGATGAGTGGAGAGGTAAGAACTGAACGCGGAAAAGCCGACCCCAGTCTGCTCACATATTTGTTTTATGGAAAGACCGGTTTCGGCATAGAGGGTAATTGCATCGCTATACTTTTCTCTGGTTTCGTGTCTAATTCCTCGTTGCTCTTTCAATTTTTGGTTGCCAATTTTTATGGGTTACTTAATTGGGGTAGGCAATCGTCAGGTTTACAAGTTCTTAATTCTATATAAAGAAGCTAAAGAGTAAACTTCTCTTGATAAGAGCAAGTAATATTGTAAGTCTATTCTATAAATGAGTCTATTAGCAGGCTGATACATTGAAATTTGCTCAACAATAGACCAGTGGAGCAAAACAAAATGAAAATCAACCTGCTTTTTTAATTCCTTTTTTGGGTTCCGATTGTATAATTCTTCGTAATTTTGCAACGGTAATCATTTCTCTTATCAAGAGATTTTCTCGTTCGCTCAACAATCCTTCACTCATAGAGATTTCAATATCATACTGTTCGCCTTGTCGATGGCTACGGTGTCTAATGATGCCAGATAGATACGTGTGGTGGCTTCCGAGTCGTGTCCCATACCTTCACTGATTACCGATAGCGGGACATTCTTACTCTTGGCGATGCTCGCCCAAGCGTGACGGGCTTTGTACAATGCAGATATATTTGTGGAAATAGATGCAATTAAAATTATAGATAACAATGAATATCAATAGTTTATGAAACAATCAGCGAAATGGATATTCTGCTTATCTTTTGTTTGTTGATAGGTGTTTTGACTTTTTATGTTACTTTTTTGTTAGTTGTTTCTTGGTGTTTTGGATGGGTTTTGTTATCTTTGCACAAGCAGTAACAAATAACCAAGGAGGAAGTCATGGCACGTACAAAGAAATCAGAGTCTGTACCCGTCCGAATTCGTTTCAAGGAATTGGAGAATGGGAACAAGTCCATCTACCTCGATATATATTATGAGAGGAAAAGACGGTATGAGTTCTTGAAACTGTATCTTATACCAGAAACTTCCGCAGAGGCGAGAGCGCAGAATGAGCATACGCTCAAAGCGGCTAATGCCATCAAGTCACAACGCATCATCGATATCACGAACAAAAAGCAACCGCTTGTTTTGTCCGAGAAAGGCAAGATGCGTTTAATAGACTGGATGGATATATATATGGAACAAAGGAAGCAAAATGGAAAACGCGGATTGGAGCCAAGTGTTCATTCCACAGTGGTCCAACTCCAGAAATATGACCCGAAAGCACGGTTGTGCGATGTGGACAAGGAGTTCTTGGACGGTTTCGTGGAATACATGACAAAGGTCGCCAAAACAAAACGTACCAAGAAACCTTTCGCCAAGAAGACCATTAAGACTTATGTAGGTTATATCGTCTCGGCTCTGAACCTTGCTGTTGACGAGGGCATCTTGTCCGTCAATCCCGGATTGGCCATTGACCGGAATGCCATACAAGGAGAACAGAAGAAACGTGAATACCTCACCATAGATGAAGTACGGCTATTGATAGACACCCCTTGCCGTGAAGACGTGAAAGTTCCTTTCCTGTTCTCCTGCTTTTGCGGCCTGCGGCTTGGCGACATGCGCTCTTTGCAGTGGAAAAATGTAATAGAGGAAACAGGGAAGGTTCATCTTGAAGTGCGCCAGCGGAAAACGGGCAACATGCTTTATCTGCCACTCAGCACCCAGGCGCAAGGTTACCTTCCGGAACAACGGGGCGATGCTGAAGAACATGTGTTTTCCATTCCACATACCACTACCTTGGATGTCGTATTAAAGAGGTGGGCTAAAGCTGCCGGCGTAAAGAAAAATCTCTGCTACCACATGAGCAGGCACACGTTCGCAACTATGGAGTTGACATTAGGCGCAGACTTATACACCACCAGCCAGTTATTGGGGCACAGGGATGTGGAAACCACGCAGGTGTACGCAAAAATTGTCGATGCCAAAAAAGAGGCAGCCGTGCTGATGATAGACAAACTTTTTGAATGAAAAACAACTGACCGGAGGAAAAGCCATGGCAAGACCCAAGAAACAAGTAAAGGCCAAAGAGCCTGTCCGTTTACGATTCAACAAGTTGAAAAACGGGAACACTTCCATATACTTGGACATCTACCATGATGGAAGAAGAAGTTACCAGTTCCTCAAACTGTATCTGGTGCCCGAAACCGATTATGCCTCTAAAATACAGAATGTCAATACGCTTGCCACGGCGAATGCGATAAAGGCGGAAAAGATTTTGGAGCTGACCAACAAAGTGGCAGGCATTACCGACCGTTCGTACAAGGCTAAGATGCTGCTTACCGACTGGATGAAGGTGTACCACGACTATGTGATGAAGCGGGGCGGTTCCAAGTCTGCTTCGACTTGGATAAACCGTAGCATAGCAGAATTGGAGGAATATAATGGCAAGGTTACGCTTGCCGAGGTGGACAGGGAGTATTTGCTCGGCTTTATGGAACGGCTGCTTACCAGGAAGGCATACACGCGGGATCATGGGAAACTTGCCAAAGAAACTGTCTTCATACACATGGACTACATCCGTGCGGCACTCAATTATGCCGTAAAGGAAAATCTGCTGCAGAAATCTCCATACAAGGGGATAAAACGCAGTATGGTGGCCGGGAAAGAGACCAAACGTGAGTATCTTACCGTGGATGAGATAAAGCGTCTCATTAAGACCCCGTGCCGAAGACAGGACATGAAAGCGGCTTTTCTGTTTTCATGTTTCTGCGGTTTGCGCATCATGGACATCAAGTTGCTCTGTTGGAAAAACATCATCCGGAACAACGGGAAATGGCAGGTGGAGATTACCCAATACAAAACAGGTGTGTTGCTGTATCTGCCATTGAACATGAACGCAAGGAAATGGTTGCCGGAACAAGGCGATGCCTCGCCTGACGACCCGGTGTTCCCCACGTTGAGCATTTGGTACAAGCACGTGCTCAGCGATTGGGCGAAAGATGCCGGAATTGACAAGAAATTTTCATTCCATGTCGCCAGGCACACTTTCGCGACCCTTGCCCTGACTGCCGGGGTTGACATTTATACGACCAGCCAGTTGCTTGGCCATACGACCATCCGACACACACAGCGTTACGCGAGAATCATCAACAGCAAGAAGAACGATGCGGTTTCCCTGTTGGACAGCGCATTCGTCCAGTAATAATTTATCCTCTAAATTTTAGCAGTATGATTAGAAAGCGTAAAAAGATGCCTGCTTTTAAAAAAAGGACAGGCGGACCGTGCCAACGGTAGTGCATCGCAAAGTGGTCTGAATTCCCTTCTTCGGGAACTCGTTGCCAAGTACCAATCCGAGGTCGTGGCTGGTGGAAAACTGTACAAACTGTTCGCCATGGATTTTCTGAACAGCCATCACCATACCGACCGGCGGGATGCGGCAGGGG
>ENA-OOWX01001183-OOWX01001183.1-human-gut-metagenome-genome-assembly--contig:-NODE-1183-length-13091-cov-2.843664_pt1 | contig 13091 bp, 10 predicted proteins | sample MGYA00241583_ERZ501335 | MGnify/ENA primary metagenome ERZ501335 (study PRJEB25962, sample SAMEA2042731) | human gut metagenome | biome: human gut; feature: human-associated habitat; material: faeces...
CAAGCTTTACTCTGCCTGACTCCTTAAATGTTACATTGCCGCTTCCATATCTGCTGAGTGCCGCCTTTGCATTTGCACGTATATTGTATACAGGCTGCTCTTCGGACTCATCTTTTCCGCCGTATGCTATCTTTCCTTTATAACCTGAGCTGTTATTTTCTATATTAAGATATTCGTCAGGTATCTCCTTAATAAATCTTGACACCTTATTCATCTGCGTTTCACCGCGCACCATACGCATCTTTGCACTGCTCAGATTAAGCACTTTTTCAGCTCTTGTTATACCTACATAACACAGTCGGCGCTCTTCCTCTATCTCTGTCGGGTCATCCGATACTATCGTCATATAGCTTGGGAAAAGTCCATCCTCCATACCCGTCATAAATACGATTGGGAATTCAAGACCTTTGGCACTGTGAAGTGTCATAAGCATAACCTGCTTCTCTGATTCGTCAAGATTGTCTATGTCAGCTATAAGCGCAACTTCCTCTAAGAAGCCGCTAAGAGATACTTCCTCGCCCTTTTCGGCACAGCCATTTTCATAACTTACAACCTTGTTTATTAATTCATCAATATTTTCCTGTCTTGCTTCTATTTCCTCTGCTGTTTCGCTTTCCGCAAGACTTTCTATATATCTTGTGTCGTCAAGCACTGTCTTTACAAGTTCCTTAAGACTTAGGAATTCCTGCTTTGCCTTGAGTGAATTAATCAGTGTTACAAATGGCTCTATTTTTCCGGCACCTCTTTTTATCGTATCAATGTTCTCCACCTCGCATAACGCCTGCCAGAAAGTTATGCCGTTCTGGTCTGCATATTCCTGCACACGCTCTATTGTAGTCGCACCTATTCCCCTTTTAGGAACATTTATAATACGCCTTACTGCCTGCCCGTCCATACCATTATCAATCGTCTTAAGATAGGCAAGAATATCCTTGATTTCTTTTCTCTGATAGAAGCTGATACCGCCATATATTCTGTACGGAATGTTTTTCATCATAAGCTTTTCTTCAAGAACTCGCGACTGTGCATTGGTTCTGTAAAGAATAGCTATATCGTTATAATTCCAGCCATCGCGTACATATGAGCTTATGCTGTCAACCACGCCCTGCGCCTCGTCATAGCCATTTTCGTAAAGTGTATAATTAACCTTCTCGCCTTCGCCATTCTCCGTCCACAGGCTTTTTGACTTTCTGCCCACATTATTCTGGATAACTGCATTGGCAGCGTTAAGTATTGTCTGGGTTGAGCGGTAATTCTGCTCAAGCTTTATTACCTTTGTTCCCTCAAATGTATTTTCAAAGTTAAGGATATTGGTAATATTGGCACCCCTGAACTTATATATCGACTGATCATCATCACCAACTACGCACAGGTTGCCATATTTCTGCGCAAGCATTGATATAAGCTTAAACTGTGAAGTATTGGTATCCTGATATTCATCCACCATAATGTACTTAAATCTTTTCTGATAGTAATTAAGCACTTCTGCATCCTTCTCAAACAGTTCAACTGTTTTAAATATCAGGTCATCAAAATCCAGCGCATTGTTAAGCTTAAGTGTCTTTTGATATTCTGCATACACATTTGCAATTCTCTTGGCATTGTAGTCCCCGCCTGCCTCAAGAGCCATTTCGTCCGGTGTCATAAGCTCATCCTTGGCGTGGGATATGGAATTCATAATAGTTCTTTCCTTTAACATCTTTGTATCGATGTTAAACTTCTTGCATATATCCTTTATAACGCTCTTCTGGTCGTCTGTATCATATATTGTAAAGTTGTTTGTGTATCCTATCCTGTCTATATATCTTCTTAGTATACGCACGCATGTTGAGTGAAATGTGCTTACCCACACTTCTCCTGCGCCATTGCCTACTGTCGCATCTACTCTCTCTCTCATCTCTCTTGCTGCTTTATTCGTAAATGTTATCGCAAGTATATTATAAGGTGCTACCCCGCAGTCATCTATAAGATAAGCTATTCTGTTTGTAAGAACTCTTGTCTTACCTGAACCCGCACCTGCTATTATAAGCAGAGGTCCTTCTGTGCGCTTTACGGCGCGCTTCTGCATATCGTTTAATCCATCTAAATTCATATACTACTCCTGTTCTCTACTGAATATCGCACGAACATGTATTCTTGTCATACTAAGTTAGTATATCAAATGTGTGGGAATTAATAAAGGGGGAAATTATGTTTGGTGGGGAGAATTATAGATTGGCTACGGACACTAAAATATAAGCGGATGTCTGTATTATAGACACCCGCTCATACAACATTATTAATATGCCTGATTACGACAGCTTAGTTCCACAATTACTACAGAACTTAGCTCCATTCGTAGGTGTTCCGCAGTTAGGACAGAACTTATATGTACCACTACCGGCACCTGCTGATGACTGGTTATTATTAATATTATTCATCATCTGCTGTCCCATAGCCATACCCATCTGTATGCTCATCATATCGCCGGCAATATTGTTACTGCCTTTTCCGATATTGTCTGCCATAGCCATCTGGCTGTACTTGCCCATATCAGATACCATAGCCTGTGAAGCTGCCTTATTCTGCATCTTTGTTATTTCTTCCGGATAAGAGAAACTTGCTATATTAAAATCAGTTATCTCTATACCAAGCTTCATCATCTGCATATCAAGGTCTTCCCTGATACCAGAAGATATCTCGAAAGCATTAGCCTGAAGATTAAACATATCCTTGCCTTCTTTAGATATCCACTTCATAAGAAGCTGATCTAATACGGCAACAACTCTCTGCTTTACATCATCAACTGTATACATCTGCTTGATACCTGCAACCTTGTCAATAAGGCATACGTAATCAGATATCTTAAATGCAAAGTTACCAAATGCTCTTACAGGCATACCACCAGGAAGTCCTGAATATGGAATAGCTATAGGATTTTTAGTTCCCCAGTTAACATTAAACTCCTTTGTATTGACAAAGAGAACCTCCGCTCTCATTCCACTGTTAAATCCAAACTTAAATCCTTTAAGTGTTGACAGGAATGGTATAATCTGTGAATCGATATCGAATTCACCTTCATCCTTAAATATACCTTCTATGCTGCCATTATATAAGAATATTGCATCCTGTCCCGGACGGATTATAAGGCGGCTGCCTTTCTTTATCTCCTTATTAGTCCACTTCCAGAATATACAATCATCTCTGTATTCTTCCCATTCAACCACATTGGAAAGCTGACTTTTGAATAAACCCATGGTTTCCTCCCGATATTATCAATTCTGTTTTACTGAATTCCCATCTGTGCCTTAAGTGCTGCAAGTTCATCATCAACCTCTGAATTAGATGGTTCTGCATCATACTTAGCAGCAAGGTTATCAATATTAGAATCCTCTGCTGAAGAATTAAGTTCTGCCATAGCATTAGCCTCATCAAGCATCTTGTTAGCCTTAGCCTCCATACGGCTGAAAGCTTCCATACTATTGCTTGCACCAACTACGCTTGAACCAACCTTGTTGATACGCTCCTGAGCTTTAGCTGCCTTGACTGTTGCCTTGATAGCTGCTCTTCTTGCCTCAAGTGATGATATATCTTTAACGAGCTTATCGTGCATCTGACGCATCTTAGCTGCATTATCTGCTGCCACATTATAAGCCTGTGTAAGTGCTGCCTGTGTTGTTGTAAGCTGCTGCTTCTTCTCAAGGAATGACCTTGCATCAGCCTCGTTGCCAGCTCTGAGCGCCTTCTCTGCGTAAGACTGCATCTTATTAATCTGTGCTGTGCACTCATCAAGTTCTCTCTTAGCTCTTGTTTCCTCTGCCATAACAGATGCTGTCTCAGCTTTAACCTTTCCTAAATCGCTTTCAAGGTTTCTCATATACTGGTCAATCATCTTCTCAGGGTCCTCACACTTATCTAAAAGTGCGTTGATGTTTGCGCTCATAATATCCTTAAATCTTGTTAAAATACCCATAATATCCTCCCATTCTTTAACACAAGTATAATAATGTTCCATTACAAGCCAAAATATTATTCTTCCAATAGAACTAACAAAAATATTATACTATATTAATTATTAAAAGTCACTAGTCTTTATAGATATTTATCAGATAATTCTAATATATGTTAGCCTTTTATATATATTTTAAAAAAGTTATGATATTATTCTTACTTTTTCTGTTTTAAAGCACGCTTTGCTTCTTTTGCCTCTTCCTTCGCTTCCCTTTTTTCTTCCTTAATCTCTTCCTTAGTCTTAGCCCTGCCTGCCTGCGATATGCGGCTTGTGTAATCGTCTATAAGGCTTTCGATAATATTTTTCTTCATATAAACATCAAAACTTAACAGACAGACAAGTGTAAATAACTGTAAAAAGTCCCTGTCCTCATCATCACTTACATCTTTAAATGTGCTTTTTGCAAGCTCTGTACTGTTTAACACATCCTTTGATAATGCATCTATCTGTAGCTTTTCCATGCTGTATATTTCGCTGTATATCGTATCAAGGTCTGGAACTTCATCTGTGTCAAAGAACTTATCAGTAAGTGGATTAAGAAGCTTCTGGATATCGCTTATTGAAAGTATATTCTTAAGGTAATATATAAATGTTAAAACGTATATATGCTCCTTTGAATATTTTTTCTTTACCGGCGGTGGCAGAAGATTGTTCTTTGTATAATTATTAATCATAGTTTTAGTAAGTATCTTATCATCCTCGTGCCTCTTGACATCTGATAAGTGCTCATCCATAAATGTTGTCACCTGATCCATATAAAGGTCTATATTAGGAACATCTCCCGGTTTAATATAATTAAGCTTCACAAGTCTTTTTAAAAGTGTATTAACAAACTCCTGATTATTATTATTCATACTTTTACTCCTGATATAATACTGACTTAATGCTACAGTCACATAAAATGCAAAATAACTGCTACACTAATTTCAATCCATAGCACATATTATATAGTATTAAAAACCATATATCAAGGGTTTTGTTGTGGATGATGTAGTATTGACATATCCAACATATGCCATTTACAGTAAGTTCAGACTAATTACATGGCTGCTGATACCCTTACTCATCTCAAGAAGAAAATACTGTACACTTTTGGTATGGTATTGGACATAGTATTCATCTTGATAAGGCAGAATATTCATAGCACAATAATTAATATGAAAAAGTTGTAAAGTGGTGTTAAATATATTTACATACTATAAATAATGCTGCTACACCAGCCATTATTTCTATAAATAATATGCAGTAAATATTACCAATAACCACATACCATATAGATTATGCCTGATACAGCAGCCCACATTTTACAAATATTCTTATCACGCTTAATCATAAGCAGCCTTTTATCTGCCTGCTTATCCCTGTTTTTTAGTTATATTTTCTAACATATAAACAGAATTTATATAATCGTCTATTCTTCTTATTCATATCTTCTTTCTTAAATTTATCTTCTAATATAAGCAGAATTTATCTAATAACCCATTTTACTTATCTTTACTATCCGACATAATTCCAAGTCTTTCAAACACTCTGTCATACCCGTCATTGCCATAGTTCAGTGAACGGTTGACCCTGCTTATTGTAGCTGTTGAAGCTCCTGTCTTTTCTGCTATCTCAAGATATGTCTTCTGTTCCCTTAACATTCTTGCGACCTCAAATCTCTGTGCCAAAGAAAGCAGTTCATTAATCGTGCATACATCTTCAAAAAAATCATAACATTCTTTAACATCATTAAGGCTAAGTATCGCTTTAAAAAGTTGTTCTACTTCCTTAGACTTTAACTTATCATTCATATTAAACCCTCAATTCCCGCGTTAATAAATGCGTGTTTTTATCTCGTTTTAACAGTTTAACACAGTAAAGTTTTACAGTAAATACATTTAACCAAAATTTATTTTATTTTTTTAATTCTTACTCATCCCTGCGGCCTATATAAGACTCATAAAGCCTGTAATCACTGTTTACTATAAGCTCCTCTGGAAATTCTACATCCTCAATAACCTTATATGCCCTGTCAAAGTCGCATATGCTCTCCTTAATATGTGCATCACTTCCTATAGATATGCATACTCCGTATTCTTTACACAATTTAAGCATTTTAACATCATTATCATATGCTCCCTGCCTTGGTCCATCAGGATTAAGTGATGTATTATTCACCTCAAGCAGAACGTGTTTTTCCTTTGCAGCCTTTACAAGCTTCTCATAATCAACCGGGTATCTTGAATCGTCAGGGTGTCCGATTATATTTACATAAGGATTATCCATCGCCTTTATGAGCGCACCTGTATTCTGTTCTACACTTCCCGGCTTTATACATGGAATGTGAAGACTTGCTATAACCACGTCACATCCCTTAAGTCCATACTCTTTAAGGTCTATATTGCCATCATAATCCATAATATTAGCCTCACACCCCATATAAAGCTTAACGCCATCCTTGTTTCTTGGAATTATCTTCATATTAGAAAAATACAGTATTCCTACACTTCCCGGCATCTTAGGTGCGTGGTCTGTTATGGCAAGATGTGTAACTCCTGTCTTTGCCGCATATGCAGCCATCTCATCTATTGTGTTATAAGCATGTCCACTCACAAGTGTATGCGTATGTGTATCTATTGTGTACTTCATAATTCCCACTTTCTTTCATTAATCATTCATAATCTTCGCTGTCTTATTAGTTGTCATTTTTTTCTTTCTTCATCATAATATTATGATGTCAGACCTTTTAACACTGATATCATTATATACATTTATAAGTCCATCTGCAACGTGGCAAATGTATTATAAATGTATCAAACATCCCATAAATCTTTTTTAATCACTGAAAATATGATATACTGTGCGCAAATAATAAAATGATGCATGTGTCCCAGATAAAAAAGTCGTTTTATACTTTTGACATTTACATCATAAAATAACATACAAAAGAAGTTCACTATATAATAAATATGATTAAAGTGTCAAAAGGTATCATCGATGCATGCTTGCATGCAATTCGATGTATACCTTAGTGACCTGCACTACACCGAGAAAGTAGCAATTTACTATGCGAAGCTAGTAAATTAGCGGATTTCGAGGTGGAGTCAGATTACGGGAATGCGGAGCATGGAGTAATCTGATTAATCATAAATTAGGGGCAAAATACCTTTTGACCCTCATATCATAAATATGAAAGTGAGTTCTCTATATGAATATTATATATTTACAATTAAAAAACTATATAAGATATGCAACCGTTGCTCTGCTCTCTGCAATACTGCTTGCTCTGACTGCACTGACACCTCTTACTGGCTATGCTGACACGCAGGCTGACTATGATGAAAATAACCGTCAGTTAGATAAGTTAAAGCAGGAGCAGGCGGCGCTTTCATCTGAGCTGGACGACCTTAACAGCCAGCTTGAAGCATCTGGTAATTCGCTTAATAACATAACAACACGCATATCTTCAAAACAGCAGGAAATAGACACACTCAACAGCAATATATCTGATATGGAGGCTGAAAAACAGAGGCAGTATGATGCGATGAAGCTTCGTATACAGTATATGTACGAAAGCAACGACTATAGCTTTATGGATGTGCTTATGAAGGCGACCGATATGGCTGACCTTCTTAAGAAGGCTGACTATGCAAGACAGATATCTGATTATGACCGTTCTATGCTTGCCGACCTGAACAACCTTATAACTTCGCTTAACCAGAACAAAGTCAGCCTGAACAACGATATGACAGAGCTTGTATCACTACAGCAGCAGGCTGTCGCACAATCTGAAAGCATTAAAAGTCTTATAGGTGCCAAGCAGTCAAAGATAGATGCGAATTCCGAGGGCATTAAAAATGCTGAGGCGCTTGCGCTTGAATATGAGAAAAAGCTTGAGGAGGAGGCTGCTGCACGACAGCTTGAAGAAATCAAGAAATTAAGCTCAGCCGATGAGATCATTAACAACACTCCTATCAGCTATGATACAAGTGACCTTGCCATGATGGCTGCCATTATAGAGTGCGAAGCCGGAAACCAGTCATACGAAGGCAAGCTTGCTGTCGGAAGTGTTGTTGTAAACAGAATAAACAGCCCTCGCTTCGGAAACACACTTCAGGCTGTCCTGTATGCACCTTCCCAGTTCAGCCCCGTAGCCAGTGGACGTTTTTCAATAGTTCTTGCCAGAGGTGCCAACGAAGAATGTACACGCGCCGCCAAGGAAGTCCTTGACGGTCACATAACTATTAATGCGCTATACTTCCATGTATACAACAGCGAAGTTGATACTGGCGGAACTGTTATCGGCGACCATGTATTTTATTAGATATACTTGTATTACATAGACTTGGGATTATAATAAAAGTATTTTCTTTGTAAGATATTTTTGTATCCAAGATAGAACTACACAACATTTTGTCCTATAAGTCACATTTTAAGCTTACTCATATATAGCATAAAACAAGAGACCTGCACAATATATTTATTTAGTCAAAAGGTCCCACCTATGAGCAAGCTCATGTGGGTTCAGACCTTTTGACCCTGGTATCATTATATATTACTATATCTTATATAATCCACCGTAACATATCCATTTTTATCATTCTTCACTGTATTATTATGGCTTACAAACATACCATTCTTAACGCCTACCCAGCGTCCTGCCTTTGCTGTGTAGCTTACGGCATCCTGATAGTTCTTTCCGTCAAAGCTTATCTCAAGGACAGCCTCCTCAACAGGCACATTGTCAACTGAAAGTGCCATCTCCTTTGTCTGCTTTACGCCAGTTCTCTTTACAGTATACTTAAGATAAATAGTCTTTGTATCATCACTAAAGACTGCTGTATCAATAACCTTTTCGTCAACATTTTCATCTGTATAAGCAGCTTCACAATCAAAGTTCTGTTTACCCTTAATAGTTCTTAATACATACTTTCCATCCTTCTTAGCAACACCAAGAGCTGCATAATCCATGCCAAGTGACACAATTCCGGCATAATCACCATCCATAAGTCCGTAAAGACTCATCTTTGTTTCACATGTAAATTCTGGCGCAGGCCACTTCTGAAGAAGCAGATTGCGGTAATCTCCGACTGGTCTTAAAGGAGTTGCAGGCACTGCATTAAGCTTTATATAAGAACCATTTTCTGATGCATTTCCATATACATCTGTCTTAGTTTCATACCAGCTGTCATCATAGTTCGCATTCCACTGCCACTGCAGCATAAGCTTTTCTGTGTCGAATTCATCCGTTGTATCAGGCTCACATACAGGATACTTCTGTGTATCAGCAAGCTCCTCTGGTGTCTTTCCAATATCCGGCTTTCTGTATTCCATAACAGGCTCGCCATAATCGTTGCCGTCCTTATTAACGCCGATTATAGGCCAGTCATTCTCCCAGTGCATAGGCTGCAAATGTGTTATTCTTCCTGCTGCATATACATCCTGAAAATGTAAGAACCAGTCCTCACCTGTGACAGTATCTACCCACGCTCCCTGATGAGGTCCATTGACAGGAGAGTCGCCCTGTCTTAATACAACCTTATATTCATATGGTCCAAATGGGTTCTTAGAACGTAATATAGTCTGCCAGCCTGTCTTAACACCTCCTGCTGGTGCAAATACGTAATAATAACCATTACGTTTGTACATCTTAGGTCCTTCGATAGTTATCTGGTCATTTTCATTACCATCAAATATCTTAACTTCCTCGCCAAATATGCCCATACCATCAGGCTGCATCCTTACAACGTGAAGAACACTCTTATATCCGATACGGCTCTTTGCAACACCTGCAACAAGGTACGCATTGCCGTCATCATCCCAGAATGGGCATGGGTCTATCCAGCCTGCACCCGGTCTTATATTCACAGGCTCACTCCATTCACCCCAAGGGTCCTTTGTAGTTGTCATATATATTCCCTCATCCGGCATAGGGAAGCACACATAATATGTACCTTCATGATATCTTATAGAAGGTGCCCACACACCACATCCATGAATAGGATTATTATATCTGAATTCCGGTACATGCTTTAAACAGTAGTTAATAACCTTCCAATTTACAAGGTCTTTTGAATGAAGTATAGGAAGTGCCGGCGAATTAGAAAAGCTTGATGCCACCATAAAATAATCTTCCCCTACTCTTATTGCATCCGGGTCTGAATAATCCGCATAAAGCACTGGATTTCTGTAATTACCATTCTGTAAATCTGCTACCCACATAATAACCTCCATAATATACTAAACTTAATCTGATATAACATTTCAGATATACTAAATATCTTAAATGTCCCAAATATCCTGAATATCCTGAATATCCTGAATATACTGAATATCCTGAATATCCTGAATACTTTGCAGCCAGAAAATGTTTCTACTGACTGTACTGATAGTGTACAACAAAAACTTACTTTTGCCAAGACTTTTGTAAAACATTTTTGCAAAAGAGCGTTATGCATTAAAATTATTATTAAATCGGTTCTAAACCTTACCCCCACCCTTGACAAAGGCCCCCAATTAATAAACCTAAAAATCCCCTCAAGCAACAGACCAAAATCATCTGCCACTTAAGGGGGATATTTTTAACAGAAATCTTTTTCAATCTTTTTAAGTGTTTCAAGTGGAATAAAGTAGCTTATGCCAAGTGGGTTAAATATCGCACCGGATGCACCTAACTCCTCTATCGCTTCAACAAGCTCCTTGTATGAATAAAGCATATTTTCATACTGTCCCTTATAGCACTTATCCATCTCGAAACCATCCGTAAATGCCGGAATAGCTATAACCTGCTCACCATCCTTATGAGTTACCTGCTCTGTAACATCTATAAAATGATGTGCAATAGATACTTCCGCGTCAGTTTCTTCTTTTACACAAGGAACCATATACTCAGAATTGACCATAACTCTTAACATATTGTTTTCTCTCTTGTCAAGAATTTGTGCAATTGACTCCTTATCAGTATTCTTTCTGAATTCCTGAAAATAAGCTATCATAGCATTCTGTAAGCCCGGATTAGTAACATAGTCATCCCTGAAGAACTCCTCATATGTACCAAATACTTCTCTAGGAATTACATATTCATTCTTATCGCCATCTGTAAGACGGATATTCTTATATCCATTCCTGTACATATGGCATAATTCCATACCAAACTGCTCTTTATTCTCAACACCTACTGATACTTCATAGCCTGAAAGCTTTAACTTCTTCTCAATTAAAGAAGCATTCTTATTGTTATAAAGCACCATAATATCATCATCAATCATATAAGGATATGCAGTTGTGTTGCAATATACAACCCACAGATGCTCTGCATTTCTTAACTTATCTGCCATAACCTTCTCATATATTTTCTCTATTCTGTTAAAATATGTAAGATCATTAGAGCTTCCCTTCTCCTTGGCTCTCTGCTTAAGTGTAGGCAGCATCTGTGTCATAACCTCAACCGCATCTGCTAAAGTAAGCTTCTCCATCATCCCTACGCCATAATCTTCGTCCTTAGTGATATGTCTTACAATATCTTGTATCTTTGTCTGATCCATAACCAACTGTTCCTTTCTAAACCGTGTAACATGTGATATATGCATAAGACCACGCTTACCACTTACTAATACACACAAATGTCTGATTGTACCACACATTACAACACATATTGTATATAATACCATAAAATGTGATATTATTCAATCAATACATTGTACATATTTTCATATTGAAAATAGTTGCTATTATAATCCGGTCTGTGTAAAATGTACCTTCCAGTCATCCATGCTCTTGCTCTGTGTAAGACATAACATAGCCATAATACGCGCCTGTTCTGCGCTCATACCTGATGCTGCTATACAGCTTCCATATTCTTCCTGTGCCATAGCTGCTGCATTATATCCACCGTTGCATAATATTACAACAGGAATTGACTCTGCTGTATCCTTTACAAGCTGTGACATAGCTGGTGAAAGACTTCCATCATTGTTTTCGGTCACTACAACTACAGCTTCACTCGTATTAAACATCTTTTCAGCCGCATATGCATCATTGCACGCATAATCATAAACAATATTGACATAAGGAAGTGAACTTTCACCTGACACATCAAAAACATCCATATCTGTAAGCCTGCTTATAACTGTATAATTATTACTGCTATTATTTGTTGTAATATCACTAACTCCAGCACTATTTACCGTGCTATTACCACTTGTGGTAGTTTGAGTGACACCTGCATTATAAGTTTCCGGCTCTACTGCCACATTTAATGCCTCTGCAAATGTTGTATTATAATCTGTATCTTTTGCATCCTCTCTTATAACCAACAAACCTTTAGATGTGTTAATAGTATGCTGTAAAAGATATGATATCTGTTCATATATGCGGCTTCTTACTGATACAATCACTGACTCCGCATCTGTATCACAACTCTCCTGCACCTTTTTTACAACAGCAAGCATATCAGATGTATCATCAAAATCCCTTGTTTCCTGTATACACTCTATATCAGCCTGTGACTTATAATAATCAGTATTAATCATATCGCTTATGCTTCCATAAGTACCTATAACTATAATCTTATTATCTGTCACCTGCATTGCTTCACTGCTATTATCCCCACTTGTACCAGCAGACGGATTGCCAGATGTACCATCATCCCTATTCTGCTCTGCTGCAACCAGCTCCTCATCAGCATCCTTCATATACTGCATTGGGTTAGCTACGAAACCACATCCAGTCAATGCACCGCTAAGCATACATATTCCCAGTAATATAGCTATATGTTTTGCCGAATTATTTTTATTCTTATTATAACTTCGCTGTTTCATTTTAAATACTTCCTCATTCCTGCACAACAGCATTTCCTGCTATGCTGCTACTTTTATTAAATACATTTAACAATACAATGCGGGTATTCCTGCACTGCAATATATTAATATTACACGAAATCGGAGCATAGTTCCATAATTAAAGTGAGTTTTCATAATTATTTTATAGTATGTCATTGTTTCAGCTGCATTATGAAGAACGGACGCCACAATATAAGAGGGGAGCCGCCGGGGATACATCATCGATGCCAAAAGCTTCAATAGGATATTTCTAAGACTTTTCATATAGGTATTAACTG
>ENA-OOWX01001187-OOWX01001187.1-human-gut-metagenome-genome-assembly--contig:-NODE-1187-length-13054-cov-2.264559_pt1 | contig 13054 bp, 9 predicted proteins | sample MGYA00241583_ERZ501335 | MGnify/ENA primary metagenome ERZ501335 (study PRJEB25962, sample SAMEA2042731) | human gut metagenome | biome: human gut; feature: human-associated habitat; material: faeces...
TACCGCCTGACAGTCATCTATAGTGACTCCGCCTTCTTTGTCGATATAGACTCTTAAGTACCAGTCCTGACCTTCCTTAATGTAATCCACATCAAAAAGTTCCACATGATTGGCAGCGATGATAGGCGCTATAAGCTGTTCCGTCTTAGCCTCGTAATCTTCTCTCTTACCCATGTCTACCTCTTTCTTATAATTTGATACTGAATCACATTCACATATGCCTATACCGCCAGACCCTGATAAATATTTCAGGATAAAAACGAAAGAGTGGACATCAATGCCCACTCTTGTCAGTCGAATATAACTCAGAATAGCTTATAGGGGAGTCGAACCCCTGTCTTCGCCGTGAGAGGGCGACGTCTTAACCACTTGACCAATAAGCCATATCTTTAATACTTTGTGTCAGCGCTTATCGCTGAGCACTTCATTATAATACACCTGAATACCCAATCCGTCAAGCACTTTTTTCAATTTTTTTCAAAATTTTTGAAGAAAAATTGAAGTTTCCTTCTGAACCCGCATAAATACTGGGTTTTACCTGTTTTATAATATCGAAAAAACACATAATCCCAAAGCTTTTATAACAGATTTTCAATATAACATTCTTTTTATTAACTAACTTTATCATAATTAATACAATTTATCACAGCCAGACATAGAATAAGCGGATGTCTGTGGAAACCCGGTATGGGACAGGACGTTCCGTATCAAACGGTAGCGGTCGCAGTTAATACCTATATGAAAAGTCTTAGAAATAACCAATAATAAGAAACTCGCATAGCGTGTTTCTTATTGTTATCGAGGCAGTCGCCAAGGTCATATGCTCGCATATGACTTTAGCTCGTTGCCCGCGTAAATTAAATCTTCTGGCGTTGAATACCGTCTGCGCTATAGGCATCCGCTTATTCTATGTCGTCCGTTCTTCATCAAATATGCCTGAACGCAATCACTCATTATAGCTCTGTCAAATTTCCCTTTGTCTTAAAACAGACTAAACAGTGCTGTAAATAATCCCGCCGATGCAAGTCCCATAATAACTCCTGCAAGCAGCACACCGCCAAGAACTGCGATTACGCTCTTCTTAAATCCCATATCAAGAAAGCTTGCCGCAAGTGTTCCTGTCCATGCACCTGTTCCTGGAACTGGAATTCCAACGAATAAAAGAAGTGCTATAAAAAGTCCGTTACCAGCCTTCTGCTTTAACTTCTCTCCACCCTTGTGTCCTTTTTCAATACAGAAAGTGAAGAACTTGCCAATATACTTCTTGTCAGCTCCCCATTCAAGAACACGTCTTGCAAAAAAATATATAACAGGCACTGGAAGCATATTACCAATTACACATATTATATAAGACTGTAACAAAGGAAGCTGCATACCCTGTGATATAGGAATAGCTCCTCTAAGCTCGACAATAGGTACCATAGATACTAAAAAACATATAAGATACTTTTTTAACATTTTTCACCTCATGATATTATTCATACAAAAGGCATATCAACCTGTATAAACAGATTGATACACCAGCAACTTACACAATATACCACATATATATGAATATATGCAACATAATATACTTTAAATTAGATACCAGAGTCACAAGGTCATTTATCCACCTATGGTACCTACGGATTGTTCCGTGCCACGTACTCCCACAATTCCACCTAATATTCGCATATCGTTGGACTATCCCCACTTTTATGCTCATATTGGAGCGGGTCAAAATTATATAACATCAAACAAAGACAACTGGTTGCTCTCTGCCATTCCGTCAAGCAGCTTCAACTCACTTAACTTTTCGATAACCGTCTGACCTATCCTGGCACGCTGCCTTAAGTCATCCTTTGATAAGAACTTTCCGTCCCTTGCCGCTATCTCTATAGACTCACCTGCCGACTCACCTATCTTGGATACGACCTTAAAGGATGGCATTATCTTTCCGTCTATTATCTGGAAGCTTCTTGCTTTCGCCTTATATATGTCAATCGGTGTAAACTCGTAGCCTCTTGCATACATTTCCTGGACAATACGCATATCCTTGTACTCATCAAGCTCAGTCTTTTCGATAGTTCCATCTGCTTTCTTAGATTTATACATATCAAGATAATATTCAAGCCTTTCCCTGCCCATAGCCATCTTTTCATAATCAAAGGCATCTGCCCTTATACTAAAGTAGGCACAATAATAGGCAAGTGGATAGAATACCTTGCAGTAAGCAACGCGCCACGCCATCATAACATATGCCGCCGCATGTGCCTTAGGGAACATATACTGAATTTTATTACACGACCATATGTACCAGTCAGGAACGCCGTGTTCCTTCATAATCTGCTCCCATTCAGGTGTAAGTCCCTTACCTTTTCTTACCTTTTCCATAATAGTAAATGCAAGCTCACTCTCAAGTCCCTTCTGGATAAGATATATCATAATATCATCTCTTGTACAGATAGCTGTCGATATAGTAGCCTTGCCCTCCTTAAGAAGTGTCTGCGCATTGCCAAGCCATACGTCAGTACCATGTGAAAGTCCTGCTATTCGTACAAGGTCAGAAAAATACTGTGGCTTGGTATCAATAAGCATCTGCATGGCAAAGTCAGTACCAAACTCAGGTATGCCAAGCGCACCAAGCTTACAGCCGCCTATATCCTCCGGCTTTATGCCAAGTGCCGATGTATCCTTAAAAAGTGACATAACCTCCTTTGAGTCAAGCGGAATTTCAAGAGGGTCGATACCCGTAAGATCCTGCAGCATACGAATCATAGTAGGGTCAAGATGTCCTAATATATCCAGCTTTAACAGGTTATGGTCGATGCTGTGGTAATCAAAGTGTGTTGTAACAATACCACTCTTCACATCGTTGGCTGGATGCTGTATCGGTGTAAATGAGTGTATTTCATCACCGATAGGAAGCACGACTATTCCACCTGGATGCTGTCCTGTTGTCCTTCTTATATCAATACAGCCCTTTGCGATACGCTCTATCTCACATCTTCTTTTTACCTTTCCACGTTCTTCAAGATACTTAAATACATATCCGTAAGCAGTCTTTTCTGCAACTGTACCAATAGTTCCCGCCTTGAAAGTCTGTCCTTTGCCAAATATAACCTCTGTATAGGCATGTGCCTTACTCTGATACTCATTAGAGAAATTAAGATCAATATCAGGCTCTTTATTTCCCTTAAAACCAAGGAAAGTTTCAAACGGTATATCAAAACCAAGCTTATTAAGCTTATGTCCGCACTTAGGACATAACTTATCCGGCATATCACAACCTGCACCACCCGCAAACTTCTTTACATCATCTGAATAAAAGTCAACGTAATAGCACTCTGGACACAGATAATGCGGACTCAGCGGATTGACCTCAGTAATACCAGCCATAGTAGCTGCAAATGAAGAACCGACCGAACCTCTTGAACCTACCAGATAGCCATCATCATTGGACTTCCACACAAGCTTCTGTGCAATAATGTACATAACGGAATAACCATTTGATATAATTGAATTAAGCTCTCTTTCAAGACGCTCCGTAACTATCTCCGGAAGCTCAGGTCCATATATTTCATGTGCCCTGTTATGACATATAGTTCTTAACATCTGGTCTGAATTCTCGATGACAGGAGGTCTTTTATCAGGACGTACCGGAATAATCTCCTCACACATATCCATAATCTTATTTGTGTTAGTCACAACTATCTCATATGCCTTATCACTTCCAAGATAATCGAATTCATGAAGCATTTCATCAGTCGTGTGAAGATACAGCGGCGGCTGGCTGTCGGCATCATCAAAGCCCTTGCCCGCCATAATAATCCTTCTGTATATCTCATCCTCAGGATTAAGAAAATGCACATCGCACGTAGCCACAACAGGCTTGTCAAACTTCTCCCCAAGCGATATAACTCTCCTGTTAAGATCTCTTAAGTCTTCCTCATCCTTTACATAGTAATCTTCCTTTTCTATCATAAACCTGTTATTACCTATGGGCTGGACTTCAAGATAATCATAAAAGCTTACTATTCTTGCAATCTCAGCATCAGAACGTCCATTTACCATGGCGCGGAACAGCTCACCCGCCTCACATGCACTTCCTATGATAAGGCCTTCCCTGTACTGGTTCACAAGACTTTTGGGAATCTTTGGAAATCTGTTAAAGTACTTCATATGTGATGCTGACACAAGTCTGTAAAGATTAATTCTCCCCATCTCATTGGCTGCCAGAATAATACAGTGATACTGGTGAAGCTTCTTTATAGATTCTTCATCAAGCGCCCCTTCCTCATTGAGCTTATCAAGCGTGAATATGTCCCTGTCCGCAAGCATTTTGATAAGCTTTAGGAATATATGCGCTGTCGCCTCTGCATCATCAACCGCCCTGTGGTGGTTATCAAGCACTACATTAAGATGCTTAGTTAGTGTATCCAGCTTATAATTATGAAGTGCAGGAATAAGAAACTGCGACAGAAGCACTGTATCAATATATGATGGTGAGAATTCAAGCCCCTGTCTTTCTGCATTATTGATAATAAAACTCATATCAAACTCAGCATTGTGCGCAACCATAACACAGCCCTCACAGAACTCAAGGAATTCCGGCAGAATTTCCTCTATAGTCTTAGAACCCATAACCATCTGGTCGCTTATTCCCGTAAGATTTTCTATTCGGAAGGATATCGGAACTTTAGGATTAACAAATGTTGAGAAACGGTCTACTATCTCTCCATTTCTAATCTTTACAGCTCCAATCTCAATCACCTTATCCACAAGTGCCGAGAAACCTGTTGTTTCAAGGTCAAATACCACGAAATCACCCGCAAAGTCCTGTCCCTTTGGATTAGTTACTATCTTTTTAGTGTCATCCACAAGATATGCTTCAACACCGTATATAACCTTAAAGTCAAGCTTTTCCCCCTTTGCCTCATACTTGCCCCAGAGCTTCTGCATAGTATGGTAGGCTTCTGTAAATGCCTGTACAACCCCGTGGTCTGTTATGGCAACTGCCTTGTGTCCCCACTTAATCGCCTGATTGATAATATCGCTTGCATAAGATACACCATCCATATCACTCATCTTAGTATGGCAGTGTAGCTCAACACGCTTATTGAGCGCAAGGTCAGTCCTTACACTTCTGTTATCGGTTCCTTTTCTTATGCCAGAAACATTTGATATTGTAATTTCCTGGTCAAACTTATCCATAGCTGCAATTCCTTTTATCTTAAGGAAATTGCCTTTCTTTACAAAACTATATATATCCTCAAGCTGTTCATTCTTTATAAACATTTTAACTATAATACTGTCTGTAAAGTCCGTAACAGCTATTGAAAGGATAGTTCTTTCATCTCTTATCTGTCTTGGCTCAACACTCATAACCATACCATTGATAACCACCTCTCCAACAGGTGTTTCTAACTGGTCTATAGCAGTTATCTCATCATTGAAGTCACGACCGTACAGAACATCCTGATTAGCCGGCTTTCTGTATCTTGTAAGGTCTTTTCCGCTGGCACCTCTCTCACTGAAAAATGCTGCTGCTTTCGCCTTCTGTTCAGCTCTCTTCTTATTCTTATCAGCCTCACTCACAGTCTTCGCATCTCCCTCACCATTCTGCGTTGCCGCCTGAAGCTGTTCCTCTATCTGTTTTACACGCAAGTTTAACTTATGTGCATTTTCTCTTTCATAGTGACTCTCCGTCTTATGTGAATACCTATACTCAACATCTATCTCAAAACCAAATCTGTTAAGATATATTTTCTTAAAGTAGTCTGTCAGATTATCAGCATATGTTCTTGCAAGGAATCCATCTTCAAGCGTAAGCACCAAAAGGTCGCTCTTTTCAAACTCCCACGTTGAATTTTTTAAAAGATTATACTCAAGTGTCCAGTACTTCTCTAACTCAAAAAGTATACTGTCATAATACACATCCATAATAGTCTGTGGAGTGTACTGTTCTGACAGCCTGTACCGGTCAATAATCCTGACATCCATATTCTGTATACGGAATATCTGCTTTTTTAAAGCATCTTCGACCTTATATATAATCTTTTTACTTATAACTTTATCATTCTTAATGTATACTCTCGCAAGAGAATTAGTGGAGGTCTTCGAAACCTTCGTGACCTCCACATTTTCCATATATACTCTTATATCATCTGGCAGCTTCAATGTTCTGAAAACATCCAAAAACTTATACATAATCTCTCTTCCCTCTTATGCCTGCCAGTTATCAAGTTCTTCCTTTAGCACTGATAACAGCTTATCTTCGTCAAACTTTCTTATAATCTCTCCGTGCTTTATAAGAACTCCGCAGCCATCACCGCCTGCTATTCCAAGGTCAGCTTCCTTAGCTTCACCGGGACCATTGACAACACAACCCATAACAGCAAGCTTTATGTCAAGGTCATAGTTCTTAACGAGCTCCTCAACCTTAGATGCAAGACCTATAAGGTCAATCTTTGTCCTTCCACAGGTAGGACACGATACAACCTCTATTCCGCCTTTTCTAAGACCAAGCGTTCTTAATATAAGCTTTGCAGCCTCGACCTCTCTTACCGGGTCATCTGTAAGTGATACTCTTATCGTATCGCCGATGCCCTGATTAAGTATAAGACCAAGTCCGATAGATGACTTTATACTTCCTGAGAATATAGTTCCTGACTCTGTTATGCCCACATGCAGCGGATAATCAGTCTGCTTTGCTATAAGCTCATGCGCCTTTACACACATCATCACATCAGAAGACTTGATACTTATAACAAGATTATCATATCCTAAGTCCTCGATAATCTTAACCTTATCAAGAGCACTCTCAACAAGACCCTCTGCTGTAACACCATTATACTTTTCTACAAGGTCTTTTTCAAGAGAACCACTGTTTACGCCTACTCTTATAGGTATATTTCTTGACTTTGCAACATCAACAACAGCTTTAATCTTGTCTGTACCACCGATATTACCGGGATTAATTCTTATCTTATCAGCACCATTTTCCATAGCTGCAATAGCCATCTTATAGTCAAAATGTATATCTGCAACAAGTGGAATATGAATCTGCTTTTTAATCTCTTTTACCGCATTGGCAGCTTCTATAGTTGGCACTGTACATCTTATAATATCGCATCCTGCCTTTTCTAACCTTAATATCTGTTCTACAGTAGCCTTTACATCCTCTGTATGTGTATTAGTCATCGACTGAATCATAATCGGATTACCACCGCCAATAAGCTTATCACCTATCTTTATAATCTTTGTATTATCCCTGTACATAAAAACCTCCTTTTCTGCTGCCCTTGTCGCACTTTATCACAGTATATCTTGTATATGCCGGATACCGGATAATTATCAGATTACAAGTTATCCCAATATCCTTATCAGAATAAGCCTCTTATATCCTTAAACATAATATAAACCATAAGTATAAGAAGCAGTATCATTCCTACGAAATGCACTATTCCTTCGTGTTCCTTCTTTACAGGCTTTCCTCTTAACACCTCGAGCACAAGAAATACCAGTCTTCCGCCGTCAAGTGCCGGTATCGGAAGAAGATTCATAACACCAAGATTAGAGCTTATAAGCCCTGCAAGATTAAGAAGATTGAGGAACACATAAAATGCACCATCTGCCTTACTCTCTTCTACAATATCACTCATTATGCTTACAGTTCCGACTGGACCCGAAAGGTCATTGATACCAACCTTCCCTGTAAACATCATGCCAAGGCTTTTTATAACAGTATTAACACTGTAGCCAACCTCTTTTACTGCATACTTAAGCGTTCCTACAGGAGATACCTTTTCTCTTGCACCATAGCACGCTAAGCCTGTATAGTAATACTCATTCTCAACATAATCAGGTGTCATTGAGAGTGTCACATTGCCACCATTTCTTTGTACTGTAACATCTATGCTCTGTCCGTTGCACTTGTTTATCTGCTCGCTTATCTGTGTGCTGTTATCTACTGATACACCATTGATGGCTGTTATCTTATCACCCTTTTCAGCCGCTGGTGTACCATCACCAACTGCATCGATAGTTCCATTCTGTTCAAGTGTTATACCTATCTGGTACTTTTCCTGCTTTACATACTCAGGCATAAGTGTTGTTGTATACTTCTGTCCATCCCTGATATATGTTATATTCATCTGCTCGTCAGCATGATAATATCTGTAGAAAGAATAATCTCTGTAAAATGTAACCTTCTGGTTGTTGACCTTTACTATTACGTCACCCTCCTGAAGACCTGCCTCTGCTGCTGGAGAGTTAGCATAAAGCACATCAACCCTGCAAGGATCATAGCCTATGCTTCCAACTATGACAACTGCACACACGAAAGCAAGAAGAAAGTTAAACAGAGGACCTGCCGCTATAACAGCTATTCTTGACCACACTGACTTGTTTGCAAATGACTTTGACATATCATATCCCTGTTCAAGCGCCTCATCCTTTGCTTTCTGTGACATATAACCACCGGCAGTCTGACCGTATGAAGATTTATCTATATTGTCTGTAGTATTTTCATAGCCTGACTTATCTTCATTCGCTGTTGTATCTTCATCTTCATCCTCATCGGCTTCAAGAAAATCTTCACCAAGCATAATACACGCACCACCGAAAGGCAGCAGCTTTAAACAGTATTCTGTTTCGCCCTTTTTAAAATGTATAAGCTTAGGCCCAAAGCCTAATGAGAATTCGACTACCGTTATTCCATTAGCCTTTGCAACTATAAAGTGTCCGAACTCATGTATTATGATTATTATACTGAGTACAAGAATCGCCAATATTACATTTATAACCAATTTACCACTTTCCTCCGATCATCTCATATACACTCTTCTCTGTATCAAGAATCTCATCTACTGACGGGTTATCAATAAAGCTTACCTCATTCATAGCGTACTCTATAATATCTGGTATATCAAGATACTTTATCTTTCTGTCTAAGAACCTGGCAACTGCCAGCTCATTGGCTGCGTTAAAAGCTGTTGGTATATTACCGCCCTTATCAGAAGCCTCATAAGCAAGCTTAAGTCCCTTAAAGGTTTCCATATCAGGCTTTTCAAATGTTATCTGTCCAAGCTCAAAGAAATCTACTCTCTTAGTGTTAAGCTCTCTACGGTGTGGATAATAAAGCGCATACTGGATAGGAAGTCTCATATCAGGACTTCCAAGCTGTGCCATAATACCGCCATCCACAAACTCAACCATGGAATGTATTATACTCTGTGGCTGGACAACCACACATACCTTGGATGATGGCACGTCAAAAAGCCACTGTGCCTCCATAACTTCAAGTCCTTTGTTTACCATAGTTGAAGAATCTATAGTTATCTTACGTCCCATAGCCCAGTTAGGATGGTTAAGTGCATCCTCAAGTGTTACATTGGCAAGGTCAGCTCTCTTCTTACCCCTGAACGGTCCGCCTGAAGCTGTGAGCAGAATTCTTTCAACCTCTCTTTTATATTCACCGTTAAGTGACTGGAATATGGCTGAATGCTCACTGTCAACCGGATATATATTAACTCCGTTATCTTTTGCAAGCTTCATAATAATATGACCCGCTGTTACAAGTGTCTCCTTGTTGGCAAGTGCAATATCCTTATGTGCTTTTATTGCCTCTATAGTAGGAACAATGCCCATCATACCTACAACAGCTGTAAGCACTATATCTGCGCTCTCAATAGTAGCTGCCTCAACAAGACCTTCATCGCCATATACTATCTTTACATCAACATCAGAAAGCTTAATCTTAAGCTCATCTGCAAGCTTTTCACTTCCTATGCACACAAGCTCAGGCTTAAACTCCCTTACCTGCTTTTCAAGGTCATCCACCCTTGTACCTGCTGCAAGTGCAACAACCTTTATATCATTATTTCTTCTTATAACATCTAGTGTCTGTGTTCCTATAGAGCCTGTTGAACCCAGTACTGATATACCTCTCATCGTAACTAACCCCTTTCTGACTTTGCTTACATTCCAAGTCCATTGATAATAACTATCGCCCAGTATACAACAGGTGCTGTAAATATTACGCTGTCAAACCTGTCTAATATACCACCATGACCCGGAATAAGCTTACCATAGTCCTTTACGTTATAATTTCTCTTGATAGCTGAGGCTGCAAGGTCGCCCACTATGGCTAGCATTGCCCCAACACAGCTTGCAACTGCAAATGTAAGCACAGGACTTCCTATAACCTCTGACATCCTTGTACTCACTATGCTTCCATATATTATACCAAGTATTGTAGCTCCGGCTATTCCGCCGACAGCACCCTCAACTGACTTCTTAGGTGATAATACAGGTGCCATCTTATGCTTTCCTATAAGCACACCTGTAAAGTATGCAAATGTGTCATTGCCCCATGACGAAACAAATATAAGCCATACAAGATATACTCCGTTATCAAGTGTTCTTGTTTCATATATATATGCAAGCATCACAGTCACATATATTATGCCAAAGAATGACCACATAACGTTTTCCGCCTTATACTTTGGAAATGTGAATACATACACCGACATCTGCGCAAGAAATGCTGCCACAAGCACGAGTATGCTGTATCTGTGGTCTGGACTGAGCATTGTCATATAATAGGCTATTGTAGCCACATATGCGCATATTCCAAGCGGACTTTTCTCAAGTCCTGCAACCCTTAAAAGCTCAAAGTTGCCGACAAGTGATATAACAAGACACAGTGCATATAAAAACCAGCCACCAAAGTAAAGCGCAGGAGCAGTTATGGCAACAAGACATATTCCACTTATTACTCTTTTTAACAAAGCTTACTCCTCCTTAACTCCGCCATATCTTCTTTCTCTCTTGTTGTACTTTTCACAAGCCTTTATAAGCTCTTCCCTGTTAAAGTCAGGCCAGTACACATCTGTAAAGTAAAACTCTGTATAAGCAAGCTGCCATGGCAGATAGTTAGATAATCGCTGCTCTCCGCTTGTTCTTATAAGAAGGTCAGGGTCAGGTATTCCTGCTGTGTCAAGATTATCGCTTATCATAGCCTCATCTATATCAGATGTCTCTATCTCTCCTGCCTTAACCTTATCTGCTATCTTTCTGACAGCTCTTACTATCTCATCTCTTCCACCATAGTTTATGGCTATGGTAAAGTTAAGACCTGTATTATTCTTAGTCTTTTCCTCAAGATTATTGATACTTTCTATTATATCCTCACTGAGTTCTTCTTTTCTTCCTATTACACGGCATTTTACATTATTCTTCATAGACTTCTTTACACAGTCCTTAAGGTACTTTCTTAATATATTCATAAGTGTACCTACTTCCTCTATCGACCTTTTCCAGTTCTCTGTTGAAAATGCATATACCGTAAAGTACTTTATTCCAAGGTCATCTGCTACATATAACATATCCTCTACTACTTTGCTGCCCTGCATATGTCCATAAGTACGTGGCATATGTCTTTTCTTGGCCCAGCGTCCATTACCATCAAGAATAACAGCGACATGTGCAGGTATCTTTAATCCTAATTCTTCATTAAAGTTATCCATATATATCTCCACTTTCCACTTTTTATATCATAAAGCAAATGTTTAATCCTGACTACTTTTTGTAAAAATAAAGGCTGTTGCATTACCCAACAGCCTTTACCACTCATTTTTATACTGTAAGTATCTCTGCGGACTTCTCTTCGATTGCTTTATCAATCTGAGCTACATATTTATCTGTGAGCTTCTGAACTTCATCCTCTAAGTTCTTAGCCTCATCATCTGAAATATCTCCAGCCTTATTTTCCTTCTTAACTGCGTCATTCGCATCACGTCTTACATTTCTTATAGCAACCTTGGCATTGTCACCCTTCTTCTTTACGTCCTTTGCAAGCTCCTTACGTCTTTCCTCTGTAAGTTCAGGGAATATAAGTCTTATAACCTTACCATCATTGTTAGGTGTAAGTCCTAAGTCTGACACAAGGATAGCCTTTTCAATATCCTTTATAAGGCTTGTTTCCCAAGGCTGAATCTGAATCATACGTGCCTCTGGAACTGAGATATTGGCAACCTGCTGAAGTGATGTAGGTGTACCATAGTAGTCTACCTTAATCTTATCTAAGATATGTGGATTAGCTCTTCCTGCCCTGATTGTTGTATAATCTTCCTTTAAAGCCTCTACAGACTTTTTCATCTTTTCTTCATATTCTCTGATATCGCTCATTATCAATACTCTCTTTCTTAAACTTATTATAATTCTGCAAACATGCAGAACGCTGATTCACTATATAAACTGCTACTTTCTCATATTACAATAATATTGCGTAATAATCAACTCTAATTATTAAGTTATGACCGGTATATTATAAGATATATTATTCAACCGTGACAATAGTTCCATTAAACTTTCCTGAAAGTGCATTAACTATACTGTCCTTTTCATTAAGACCAAATACCATAAGTGGCATCTTATTCTCCATACACATAACAGAAGCTGTCATATCAATAACTCCAAGATGCTTGTCTACTACATCTGTGATAGATATCTTGTCATACTTCTTGGCATCAGGGTTAAGCTTAGGGTCGCTATCATATACACCATCAATAGCCTTAGCTAAAAGGATAGCATCTGCATCAAGCTCTATAGCTCTTAGCACAATTCCTGTATCTGTAGAAAAGTAAGGATGTCCTGTTCCTCCTGCAAAGAATACAACCATTCCCTTCTCAAAGTACTTATTAGCTCTATCCTTAGAGAAAAGCTTTGTCATACTTCCACACTCAAAAGGTGTAAGTATATTAGTTTTTATTCCCTGTGAACGGAATATCTCAGATACATATATACAGTTCATGACTGTTGCTAACATACCTATCTGGTCTGCTTTCGTCCTATCAATATTTTCACTTGTGCGTCCTCTCCAGAAGTTTCCTCCGCCTGTGACGATACCAACCTCAATACCTGCATCAACAAGCTGTTTAACCTGCTTTGCAACTCCTATACAGGTAGCTTCGTCAAAGCCTGTTTTATTTGGTCCGGCTAAAGCTTCACCGCTGAGTTTTAATAAAATTCTCTTATATTTTGCCATAATGCACCTCTTATTTTTATGTAT
>ENA-OOWX01001192-OOWX01001192.1-human-gut-metagenome-genome-assembly--contig:-NODE-1192-length-13015-cov-5.707407_pt1 | contig 13015 bp, 9 predicted proteins | sample MGYA00241583_ERZ501335 | MGnify/ENA primary metagenome ERZ501335 (study PRJEB25962, sample SAMEA2042731) | human gut metagenome | biome: human gut; feature: human-associated habitat; material: faeces...
CCACGGAAATAATGATAATTGTCGCCTGCCGGATCGTTGTAGAATTTCTCGTAAGTGGAGGCGTCCACTTTGCCCTGTACGTCTGCCAGATATTTCTGATAAGTGGAGAAGGTACGTTCGTCTTCAGTAGAGAGCCCGTTCAGTCCGACATCTTGCTTACGGCGTGCGCCGGCTGCATTATCAAAGGCATATACCACACTACGATCGCGGGGAACACGCCCCCAAACTGTTTCTTCGGTCTTTGTTGCATCTCCATCAATGGGCAGACCGTTTTCAAAGAACTTCTTGCCATCTTTGAGGATGTCTTCAGATACTTCGCCAAGGTTTATGTAGAGAGTACCTTTGGGGGAATTTGCTCGTGTTGCCTTTTCCGAACCTGTTCGTGTTATTCCTCCCTCAATATTGCCTTCTTCGTAGATGAATGGATCCAGTAACCAGAAAGAGATGTATTCAATGTTCGCCGCTTCGAAATCACTGGTATCCAGTTTACGCATCATGCCTCCCCAGCGATTCTCCGGATTTTTCAGAGTACCGTCGGAATTCAGGTCTGTATCCAGATTGTATGGCCCCCGTTCCTGTGGATAATAGGCTAGGTTCAGTACGTTCATGGAAGCCGATTCCTGGTAGGGAGTTTCCTTATTTGGAAACAGTTCCTGCTCATAGACCTCACGCACATAGTGGTTGCTAAGCTGGTTTAGGTCGTTTTTGATGTGTGTAGGTGTCAATGAAGAGTTACGGCGGGTGAAAAGTCCGTCAATATGGTACCACGCCAGCAGTGCCCGGTTCTTTCCGTAACTGATATCATTGCTGCAGGTTGCTTCGGGAAAGAGGGGAGAGGGGGTGCTTGCCAACATCCAGTATGAGGGCTGACGAAGGTCAATGCCATTTTGTGTACTTTCGAAATCGTCGATGTACGAAGCATTTTGTTGTAGTCCTTTGGCATGTCCCGGAATGAGATGGGCGAATTCCACACCGAGATTGATGCTGCTGGGGGCGGTTGCGGTGACAAACGGTAGTTTGTCCAGCATGTTTGTCAGCCACTGGCTTTCTTTTTTCCATGAAGCATTCACTCCCCACAACGTGTTGGAGAGTGGTTCGTCACCCATTGCAACTTTGCTTGTCAGTGGTTTCTCGCTGAGGTGCATGATGCTTCCTCCGAAAGAGAAGTTCTGTGAGAAATCGTAGGTGAAGTTTAGTCCCATCATCGTTTTGCGTTGCATGCTGTAGAGCGTATTGCTCTCCAGATTTACGCTGATGGCTGTACCGGCATCAATGATGCTTTGGTTGAGAATGGTAACTACTCCCAATGTGTAATCTACTGTATAGTCAGAGTTTTCTACCAGTGTCATACCGCCCGCCGTCACACGTACTGAACCTTGTGGAATATTCATAGCCCCTAACCGTATTTCATTGGCATTGGAGGCACGGTATTCACCTGTTAGCCGGAATTTATTCTTTTCTGCTGTTTGTTGCGCTACGGTGCGAGTGGAGTCGTACAGTTCTTGAAACACATATTTGTCTGCCAGCGCATCGTTTCCGATGGCTTTGCGCAGGTGGCTGCCGAAAGGTTCTACTACGGGAAAATAGATACGTCCGTCCGAAGCTGTCACCGTATAGCCTTCGACAAAGTCGAAGAAACCGTCCGCACCTGTTTGGTTCTGGCTATTAAGGCGGTCGAGGTTCATGACACGCAACAGGGGTGTTTTGGCAATCTTTCCTTCTGGAATGTAGCGTAGATATACACCTGTTGTATCGCTTTGGTAAGTGATGTTCAACTGGAATTTTTCTTTTTGCACAGAGTAGGCATTGAGACTGTAGACATTCTTCATCATTAGATCCCAGCAGGCTGCGTCCGGGGAATTTGCCGTATTCTTCAATAATTTTACGAACAAACTTTGCCCGGTTTCCTTGATGTCTGAAGAAAACTCACCTACTTGATAACTTCGTCCACCGAGTGTGTACTCAAAAGCGACTGCCAGTACTTCGTCCGGTTGAAGGGTTTGCTTCAGTGAGATATAACCGAGTTTGCTGTTTAGTGTGTATTCTGAGGAAGTGAGCAGACGGGCACTTTCTATTTTTTCGTAATCCATGCCGGGTTCGGATCCGGGGATTGTACTCATGATATTACTTACCTGGCTGATATCGCGTGCAGCTGCATAGCGGCTGAGCATTTCCGCATAGAGGTTATTGGCACTATTGGCGGGAGCGTTGACGTTTGAACTGGGGTTGGTCGGGTTTCCCACTCCGCTCCAGGCGGTAGTGTTGCCTATGTGAAAGGCCTCTCCAAGATCAGTTAGTGCTACGATGTTTCGCGGATTATCATAGTTATTTCGTTTGTTGGTTACCCATACTTCGATCCGGTTAATTGTGATTCCTGAAAGGATATTCGGAAGCTGTGCCAGATTTTTATCATAGACATCCCGAAAATAATGGGCAAGGAAGAAGTGGCGGTTTCCTTCGTAATTATCTGCGGAGAAGTCGAACGTAGTGGTTTGTGCACCACCGCGGCTTGTCACTGTTTTTGCTTCACTTTCTTGCTGGCTGATAACAGCTTGTAGCTTTAGTTTGCCAAATTGCAGGTCTGTACGAATACCGAACAGTGCGGATGCTCCGCGTATTAGTGAGTTATTGGTGGACATACTCACATTACCGGCTTCAATCAGTTTGATGATCTCATCTTCTTTTCCCTCATATTTCAGTTTCAGCCGTTTGGTGTCAAAATCAAAGGTAGCATCGGTGTTGTAGTTCATGTTCATATTCACCTTGTCACCTACTTTTCCATTGACGTTGATATTAATTTTCTCGTCAAAGTCAAAACCGAGTGTTTTGCGTTGACTTTCCGGAAGTGAGGGGTTCTTCACATTTTTGTACGTCATGCCGAAGCTGAGTTCTGCATTACCTTGTGTACGTATCTGTACCCCACCGGGACCAAACAACTTCTCTGCCGGACCAAGGTTGAACTTCATATCCATAAAGTCGAAAGCCTCTTTTCCTTTGCCGATTTGTTCTCCGTTCTTTTGGCGGTAATAAGATTGCATGGATTGTTTCACCGTCCAATCCAGATATTCTTCGGGGGTCAGTACCATCGGTACACCGATTTCGGTATTCCCTAATTTTGTGCGTATGTAGTATCTGTCTGTTTTTGCATCATATTCTGCCTCGGTTCGCAGGTTCATGGGCGATTGCAGGTCGGCAGGGTGGGGAGAAAGGTCTTTTAGTGTGCCCGGCACGGTCTTGCGAACGGAATATCGCGGAGCTATTGTATCCTGTACATTTTCTGCTTCTTGTGCACTCTTCCCATTTACATTCTGTCCCATAACGACAAAGCTGCCAGGCATGAGCCATAGCAGCAATAACCAGATGATATGTCGTATACGGGGAGACTTCATATGTGTTTAATTAATTTATGAATGATAATTCATCGTATATTTCATCGGTTAGTAATTATACTTACAAAAAATGCGTAAATTTCTTCCTTTCCCGTAGCTACTCCTCCGACTCGTTGAGTGAACCTGATTCAGTCAGGGACTGAATGCTTTTCATTCCCTGACTGAATGCCTTTCAGTTCCTGACTCATTGTATCCCCATTCAGAAGGTATCTGAGAGGGGGTGGGGAAAGTGACAAGACAAGAAAGAAAGGAAGTAAAAATTACATATAAAAAATATAGGTTATTCTCCCCTAAATCATCATTTACTAAAGTCTTTTCAGCGCCAACTTAATAACCTGCTCTACCGGTGCATCCGGTTCTTCTTTCAATATTGCCAAAACTACCTTTTGTGATGGTGCTTGTGCAAATCCCAACATTGTCAATGCAGCGATGGCTTCTTCCTGCACCTGTGCATTAGCAGCAGATAACATTCCGCCGAGACTTCCTATCGTACTTCCTGCGCTTGTTGCACCTGTCTTGATTTTATCTTTCAAATCCACAATCACCCGTTGGGCTGTTTTTAATCCGATACCTTTCACTGTCTTCAGTAAATTGGCATTTTCAGTACTGATAGCATTCACCAGTTCTGCCGGTGAAAGTGCTGAAAGTATCATTCGTGCAGTATTACCGCCAATGCCCGAAACGGAAATCAGCAACAAGAATAATTCACGCTCTTGTTTATCTGCAAAGCCGTAGAGGATGTATGCATCCTCACGTATAGCCTCGTAGATATACAGTTTACACTCTTTTTTGCCTTGGATGGCAGCGTACGTATTTAATGAAATATTAACGGCATATCCCAATCCGTTACAGTCGATAACTGCGGTTGCCGGGCTGAGCTCGGCAAGTCCGCCTCTGATGTATTCTATCATAATACTTAATAACGCGCGCGAGCGAGGAATATTGTGTTTCTTCATTACAGACTCAGAAGAGTTTCGGGGAACTTTTTCCTTTGGAAATTGTTTTAGAGGGATAAGTCATTGAAGGTACATAAGTTTGAAAGAAGTCTTAATAAAGAAAAAACTCTGTGGAACACTGAATCGTTTTGTGGTTAAATTGAATGAAAATGATTACTTTTGTGCCGATAAAATAGAAAACTGATAAACAAATTCAATAAAAGAATGAAAAAAGTAAGAGCAGCCATTGTTGGCTATGGCAATATCGGGCAATACGTGCTCGAAGCGTTGCAAGCGGCTCCCGACTTTGAAATTGCCGGCGTAGTACGCCGAGCCGGAGCTGAAAACCGTCCCGCAGAACTGAGTGAATACCCTGTTGTAAAGAATATCAAGGAATTGGAAGGCGTTGATGTTGCAATTCTTTGTACACCAACCCGCAGTGTAGAGACTTATGCCAAAGAAATCCTTGCACTTGGCATCAATACGGTTGACAGCTTCGATATTCATACCGGTATTGTAGATTTGCGTCGCACACTGTCTGCTTCTGCAAAAGAACATAAAGCTGTTTCTATTATTTCTGCAGGTTGGGATCCGGGAAGCGATTCTATCGTACGCACCCTGTTGGAAGCTATTGCTCCGAAAGGAATTACTTATACCAACTTTGGTCCGGGAATGAGTATGGGACATACAGTTGCTGTAAAAGCTATTGATGGTGTAAAGGCTGCTCTTTCCATGACTATTCCTACCGGAACAGGTATTCACCGCCGTATGGTTTATATCGAATTGAAAGATGGTTATGAATTTGATAAAGTGTCTGCTGCCATCAAGGCAGATCCATACTTTGTAAATGACGAGACACATGTGAAATTAGTTCCCAGCGTAGATGCTTTGCTTGACATGGGACATGGTGTAAATCTCACTCGTAAAGGTGTTTCCGGTAAAACTCAGAATCAATTGTTTGAGTTCAATATGCGCATTAATAATCCTGCACTTACTGCTCAGGTATTGGTTTGTGTAGCTCGCGCTTCCATGCGTCAACAACCAGGTTGTTACACCATGGTAGAGGTTCCGGTTATTGATCTTTTGCCGGGAGATCGTGAAGAGTGGATCGGACACTTAGTGTAAGAAAATACGATAGATATTTCATATAATAAATAGACCATCTATTCGAAGTGAGTAGATGGTCTATTTGTTTTAAACAGATAGTCCGTTTTGCATAAACAGACCATCTGCTTTTATAAAATAGATCCTGCATTAGAACAGAAACCGCAGAATATCATTAAAGTTTGCCCACAGCAGCAATCCGAATAACAGGAACATACCCACCATTTGCGCACGTTCCATAAACTTATCACTTGGTTTGCGACGAGCCACAATCTCATAAATAAGGAATAGTACATGTCCGCCATCCAGTGCCGGAATAGGCAGAATATTCATGAAGGCGAGGATAATAGAAAGGAATGCTGTCATGTACCAGAACTGATGCCAATCCCATGTAGCAGGAAAGATGCTTCCGATAGTTCCAAAGCCACCCAATTGCTTGGCGCCTTCTTTAGAGAAGAGATATTTCATCTGTCCTACATAGCCTTTCAGAGTTTGTACTCCCAATGCTGCACCAGCGGGGAAAGAGGCCAGAAAACTATATTCTTTCTTTACAACCGGCAGTAACTGATTGGTTGCCGTACGTGCTACTACACCTATCTCATAGATTGAATCTGTAGCAAAAGTTATGGTATCTATCACTCCGGCACGTGCATAAGTCAATGTGATATAATGAGAAGCTGAATCCGCTTTCTGACGGCGTAACATCTCTTCTTTGAAATCGAAATAAGCAATGTTCTTTCCGTCCAATTGCATAATACTGTCACCCGCTTGCAGTCCGGCAAGGGCAGCAGGACGGTTGGCACAAATACTATCAATAACATACGGATAGCGGAATGAGGCAAAACGTACACTGTCAGCCAGCAGACGCTCCATAAAATTCTCAGGAATATAAACGGATACCTCTTGCCCATCGCGGCGTACTGTTACTTGGCGGGCATCGACAACGCTTGTCAGCATGTCACCACCGTAACGTTCAAAGGGTACACCATCAGCAGATATAAGTACGTCACCGTCACGGAAACCGATAGCTTTTGCCGTTTCGTTGAATTCCATACCCAACGGGGCTTTTTGTACCGGTACGTATTCATCTCCCCAAGTAAAAAGTATCATAGAATAGATGAATAATGCCAATATGAAATTGAACAATACACCACCTACCATGATTAACAACCGTTGCCATGCCGGTTTGGCCCGGAACTCCCACGGTTGCATTGGCTGTTGCATCTGTTCGGTATCCATAGACTCATCTATCATACCTGCTATCTTTACATAACCACCTAACGGCAGCCAACCAATACCATATTCCGTATCACTATTTTTCGGCTTGAACTTGAACAGGGTAAACCAAGGGTCGAAGAACAAACAAAACTTTTCTACCCGTGTCTTGAAAAGACGGGCGAAGAGGAAGTGCCCTCCCTCATGAACGATAACGAGCAACGAAAGGCTCATAATGAGTTGCAGGGCACGAATCAAAAATGTTTCCATCTAATAATTTTTCTATTTTACTATTAACTACTATTTACTATTCTTATTCTTCTCCGAGGAAGAAGGGAGTTGAGATACTCTAATACCTGTACTATTTTTATTTTATCAACTCTTGTGCAATACGGCGTGTCATCGCATCCGTAGCTACATAGTCTTCATATTCCGGTTTTGCCACAAACGATACGATAGACATTGCTTTCTCTATCACATCACTCATGCCGAGGAATGAAATCTCATCCCGCAGGAAAGCGGCAACTACCACTTCATTGGCTGCATTCACGATACAAGGCATATTTCCGCCTTTATGCAAAGCTTCGTAAGCCAAAGCCAGATTACGGAAACGGGTAGTATCCGGTTGTTCGAATGTCAGGTTTGTGCACATCTTGAAATCCAACCGGGGAAATGAAGCCTTCAGGCGTTGCGGATAAGAGAATGCATACTGAATAGGCAGACGCATATCCGGCATACCTAATTGTGCCTTTACTGCACCGTCTTCAAACTGCACCATCGAATGTATAATAGATTGCGGATGTACTACCACTTCAATCTGATCCGGACGTACGCCGAATAACCATTTTGCTTCTATCACCTCGAACCCTTTGTTCATCATTGAAGCGGAATCAATCGTGATCTTCGCTCCCATATCCCAATTAGGATGTTTCAGGGCTTGGGCTTTGGTTACCGTAGCCAGTTGTTCCATTGTGCAATTGCGGAATGGACCACCGGATGCCGTAAGGATCACCTTCTCTATCGGATTGCCGAGTTCCCCCGCTAAACATTGGAAAACGGCTGAATGTTCGGAATCTACCGGTAATATAGGTGTACCGGATAGGCGTGCCATATCGTTAATCAGCTCACCTGCCACAACAAGCGTCTCCTTGTTGGCAAGAGCGATGGGTTTACGGGCACGAATAGCATTCATGGTTGGTTTCAGTCCGGCATAACCTACCATCGCAGTCAGTACGATGTCAATTTCCGAGTCTTCCACAATCTGGCAGATAGCATCCGTTCCTGCATATACTTTGATAGGCAGATCGGCGAGGGCTTCTTTCAGTTGGGCATATTTCGTTTCGTTGGCTATAACTACCGCTTCAGGCTTGAATTTCCGAGCCTGGGCAATGAGTTCTTCTACACGGTTGTTGGCGGTCAGCACATACGCTTCGTACTGGTCGGATTGTTCTTCAATCACCTGTAAAGCCTGCGTACCTATGGAGCCGGTAGAACCGAGTATAGCAATTTGTTTTTTCATTTATCTATCACTTAAAATACAATATATTGTTCCGGATTCACCGCCCGTCCTTTGTGCCATAACTCAAAGTGCAGGTGAGGACCGGTTGTCAGTTGTCCGCTGTTTCCTACCAAAGCAATAGCCTCTCCGGCCTGTACAGTGTCTCCTTCACGTTTCAATAAGGAACTGCAATGCTTATATACGGATATAAAGTCTTGATTATGTTGTACTTCTATCACATATCCTGTTTCGGCCGTATAAGTACTCAAGATAACTGTACCATCCAGCGTAGCAAGTACGCTCTCTCCGGGATTGGCGGCGATATCCGTACCGTAATGTTTTCTGTCAGCATCAAATTTGTCTGTAATCATGCCTCGCGTGGGACGATAAAATATCAATCCTTCTATGTCTGGGCGGGCTGTAATGCTTGTCAGATTATACTTTTCTGTTTCTTCATATTGTTTCCGGAACTCCGCTTCCCGCTGTGTGCGTTCCATCAACGAATCTTCGCGTACGGTAGTCAGTGAGTCCATATTGTGCACAGTATCTACCCGTATGGTTCCACTGAAAATATCCTGTATATTCATGATATACAAATTCTGGCGATCTACCAACTGTTGGAGTGAATCTACTCGTAAAGCATTCTCTACCACTTGGGCACGGATTTCACTGTTCATGTATCCCGGCAAGTAGTTGCGCAACGGAGTGAAAGCAATGATAACTGAGGCAACCAGAAACAAAACAGTCAGCACAGAAAGTAATACCGAGATGCCGTTTAACTTGGATACACGGAGACCGACTACTTCTTCGAGTGTATTCTCGTTGATGATAGTCAGCTTATATTTGAATTTGATATTACTCCAGAATGCTTTATGTCGTTTCTTTTTCACCATACGCGCTAATCACTTATCACTCTATCACTAATCACTTGTTTACACTTCCTCTGTTTCATCCAAAGCCAGCAATCCTTCGGGTAAATCCATAGTGATTACTTTGTGCTTTTGGTCAATGTTCAGGATGAATTCTTCTTGTGCAGGAATCAGTAACTCTTCTCCCTGATGATCAACTACAAACAAGGTGTTGATGGTTGCAGTATCCACCTCTGTTACTTCTCCCAAGTCTCCGTGGTTAACTTCTTCCACGCGGAAACCTACGAAGAAATCCCAGGTCAGTTCTCCCGGTCCGGCATCTTCGGCATGTTTGGCAGGAAAATAAACTTCCACGTTGGTGAACATCCGTGCACGTTCTGCCGTGTCTACCCCTTCCAGCTTTACCAATGCAGTGGAGTCGGAACGGAAACGGTATTCTTCCAGGAAGAAAGGTACGAAAATACCATCCAACAGGCAGATTAGGTATTCAGCTTCCACCCGGTCAAAAATGTCATCGGTAAATGTGAATGACAACTCACCGTGAATGCCGTGCGGTTTGTTGAATACTCCTATCTTATATACATCTTCTCTTTTTATCATCTTATCATCCTACCATTCTTAATCATCTTCCACCATCCCATATCATATTCTCGTAATTCTTGCTCCGATAGCATTCAGGCGTCTTTCGATATCCTGATACCCCCGGTCGATTTGTTCAATGTTGTGGATACGGCTGCTTCCTTCCGCACTCATGGCGGCAATCAGCAATGCAATACCGGCACGAATATCAGGTGAAGTCATATTTCCGCCTCGCAGACGCATGGCATGGTTATGGCCAATGACAACGGCACGGTGAGGGTCACAAAGAATAATCTGTGCTCCCATATCTATCAGTTTGTCCACGAAGAACAGGCGGCTCTCGAACATCTTCTGATGGATAAGCACGCTGCCTTTTGCCTGAGTGGCAACTACGAGCATTACACTCAGCAAGTCCGGCGTCAGTCCCGGCCAGGGAGCGTCGGCAATAGTCATGATGGAACCATCTATGAACGACTCTATCTGATACGTTTCCTGTGCAGGAACATAGATATCATCTCCCCGTTGTTCCAGTTTGACGCCCAGACGGCGGAAACTTTCAGGGATGATGCCCAAGTTTTCATAAGAAACATTCTTGATGGTGAGCTCACTTTGCGTCATGGCTGCCATACCGATAAAACTGCCGACTTCGATCATATCGGGAAGTATCGTATGTTCGGTACCGTGTAGTTCGTCCACTCCTTCAATGGTCAATAGATTGGAGGCAATGCCTTGTATCTTGGCGCCCATGCGGTTCAGCATCTTGCAAAGTTGTTGCAGATACGGTTCGCAGGCAGCATTGTAAATAGTGGTTGTTCCTTTGGCCATCACGATGTTGGCAGTTCCGGTAACGGAAGCTTCGTCCAGCAACATGTAGGTGCCTTTCAGTTCGCAAGCTGAAATCTCATACGCTTCGCGTTCTGCGTTGTACGAAAAATCTGCACCCAGATTCTGTATACCGATAAAGTGAGTATCCAGACGTCTGCGTCCTATCTTGTCCCCACCCGGTTTGGATATCATCGCTTTATGGAAGCGTGCCACCATCGGGCCGATTAACATAACCGAACCTCGCAGACTGGAACATTTCTTCAGGAATTCATCACTTTCCAGATAACTCAAATCCAGCTTTTCTGCTTTGAAACAATACGTATCAAGCCCTTTTCTGGATACCGTAACGCCCATATCACGCATCAGTTGAATGAGATTGTTGACGTCCAGTATGTCCGGAATATTATGTACGGTCACCTCTTCGGCTGTCAGCAGCGTGGCGCAGATAATCTGCAATACCTCGTTTTTTGCGCCTTGCGGATGGATCTCGCCGGATAATCTGTGTCCTCCTTCAATTACGAATGATGCCATAAATTGGGATTTATGACTTATGATTTATAATTTATGATTTATGAACGGATCTGCCGCTTATAAATCATAAATCTGAAATCATAAATCTGAAATCATAAATCTATTAGTACTTTCTCTTATTATTCCGGTTATCTCTCCGGTTATTCTGATTGTTTACTTTCGGACGGTAGTTCTGATTGATACGTTCAGCCATCAGTTTGATGATGTCATCCGTCATCTGCAATTTGCCACCCGAATATTCATTAAGATCTTCTGCAATTTTGCGGTCGTCTACCGTATCCTTGTTCCAGGTCATGTAGTCTTTCTTCATGTGGTTGCAGATCAGGGCTATCAGGTTTTGCTTTTCATCTCCTTCGGGGAAATCAATTGCTTTCTTTATCAATACTTCCAGTGTACGGCCGTAGTGGCGGTAACGAATTTTTGTACTGGGATAGGGGATCACTTCCGGACGGGTATTCAAATTATCTTTGCGGATAATTTCATAAGGATAATCAATGTCCAGTTTGAAGTCGGACATGATAGCCAGATGATCCCATAATTTATGTTTAAAATCGGGTACATCACGCAGATGTGGGAACATATTACCCATGATGTTGATAATGGTGTTTGCGCAACGTTGGCGTTCAGCGCGGTCTTCGATTGTCAACGCGTGGTCAACCATGTTTTGGATGCTGCGTCCGTATTCCGGCAAAGGCATCCGTTTTTGTTGAGTGTTATATTGCATATATTATAAAAGTTTTTTCGGTTGGGAAGCTACAAACTCTTTCAGGTAGAATGGTTCAAAATAAGCTACATCCTTAAAGTCGTTTTCGGCTATTGCTTTTTCAGCAAGTGGGAACATCATCTTCGCCAGCGGACGAATATCGTCAATGAAGTGCGCATTGGGATGAGTTATTTTATCTTTGCACTTGGCTGCCCCGTCTCCAAAGAAATAAACGGGATGTTGATCCAGAAATTCCGTATAAGAGTTTTCGTCTACAATGTCAGCGGCTATGTCGCGCACAGGTTTCAGGGCACGGTCGTAGATGGCAGCATATACCTCCATACGGCGTGCATCGATCATTGGGCATAGCAATGCGTCTTCGGGCAATTCATCATGATAAAGCAATACCGGCACGCATTGTACCTTCAATGTCGGAAGACCGATCAGCGGAATATTACGTCCGTAGCAAACTCCTTTCGCCATAGATACACCGATACGTAGCCCTGTGTAAGAACCCGGTCCACAACTCACTGCTACTGCATTAATCGGCATGGCATGACTGTCGGCAAACGACAGAGCTTCGTCTATAAATACTCCTAGCAGAGCGGCATGAGACGGGCCGTTCAGATCTTCTTTGTTAAATACATTTTGTCCATCTTCACTCACAGCAACGGAGCATGCCGAGGTGGACGTTTCAATATGCAAGATACACGACATAGTCTTTTGTTAGTTTAATTGTGGCAAATTTACAGGTTTATTTTCAGATACACAAGCGAATCCAAAAAGGGTTCGGTATCTTTCTTACGGCATTATTGGCAGGTTTTTAGATTATTTCTATCTTTGCTATCTGATTTTAGGAATAAATACTGAATTCGTTAACATAAAATAACCGGCACAAGGAGGTCGTTGTATCTGTAATTATGATTGTAGCTATTATTATTGTACTTTTTATTTTGGTGGTGATTTCGATGTACAACTCATTGGTGAGAAAGAGAAATCAGATAGAAAATGCTTTTTCCACTATCGATGTCATGTTGAAACGTCGTTTCGATTTGATCCCCAATCTGGTTGCAACCGTTCAGCAATATGCCAAGCATGAAGCTGATACATTTGCTGCAATAACGGAAATGCGCAACAAGACTTATGCTTCTCTTAATGACAGCGAAAAGGTGGACTTTGACAAAATGTTTTCTAAAGTGCGCACTCAATTCTTTGCAGTGGCGGAGAACTATCCCGAACTAAAAGCTTCTGAAAATTTTCTGCAATTGCAGCGTTCGCTCAATGAAACGGAAGAACAGTTGGCTGCTGCCCGCCGCACTTACAATGCTTCTGTAACCGATTACAATAATGCCGTCCAGACTTTCCCT
>ENA-OOWX01001194-OOWX01001194.1-human-gut-metagenome-genome-assembly--contig:-NODE-1194-length-12990-cov-1.699497_pt1 | contig 12990 bp, 10 predicted proteins | sample MGYA00241583_ERZ501335 | MGnify/ENA primary metagenome ERZ501335 (study PRJEB25962, sample SAMEA2042731) | human gut metagenome | biome: human gut; feature: human-associated habitat; material: faeces...
TTATATTTTGAGTATTAAAGCCCCGTTCTCTAACGATATATTTATGCTGATTCCACTTGGATTGATTTGTGCTTTTATATATTATTGCATTTTTAGATTCATGATAGTTCGTTATAATTTAATGACACCTGGTCGGGAGACTGATGAAGATATAATTGAAATTGAGGAAGAGGAATACAATATTACATTAGAAAATCAAGACTATGATGAGATTGCAATTGTTTTGATAGAAGCTTTGGGGGGGCGAAATAATGTGCAGTTTGCAGATAGCTGTATTACACGATTACGTGTGGAATTAGGTAATCCTGATTTAGTTGATGAACAAGCTATATTAGCTACTGGAGCAACAGGAATTATAAAAATTGGAAAAAATAATTTACAAATTATCATAGGCACCGAAGTACAATTTATTGTCGATGCCATGAATGACATATTAATGTAAATGGATGGAGGCAATAACATTGAAGATACTCAAGGTTTTTAATAATAATAGTGTTGCAGCAATATCAGATGAGTTAGGTGATATAATTTTAACTGGTTCGGGGATCGGTTTTCAAAAGAGAATTGGTGATGAAGTTGACGAAAGCAGGATTGAAAAGACATATTTTTTTAAAGATGATCAGCAGAAACGATTTGAGCAATCGATTGAAACAGTACCTGCTATATATTTTGAAATAACTAATAAAATTGTTAATCAAGCTAATAAGGAATTAGATACAGATTTTAGTGGTGAAATATTTTTAGCGATAAGTGATCATATTTCATTTGCAGTAAAAAGAAAAAAGGAAGAGATTTATCTTCCTAATGTTGTTTTGAGTGAAACAAAAGTATTATATAAAAAAGAATATAAAGTTGGTTTATGGGCACTTGATTATATAGAAGAAAAAACGGGGATACGGTTAGATGACGACGAAGCAGGTTATATTGCTTTACATTTAGTAAACTTTTCACTCGATAATAAGGCAAATAATGCAACGAAAATTGTTACTTTGACAAAAGAAGTACTAAATGTGATTAAATTATCAATGAAAGTTGACTTAGAGGAGGATTCTCTAGGTTATGCGCGAATTTCAACTCATTTAAAGTATTTAGCGGAAAGAATTTTTAGGGATGAAATACTAAAAATTCTTGTATTGTAAAGTGGATTTTACAAGAATAAAAAAATAAGCACAAAAAAAGACACAAAAAGGAGTTTGAAATTGAGAGTAGGTTTTTTAACATTAGGCTGTAAAGTCAATTCCTATGAGACGGAAATAATTCGTGATCGTTATGATTATGAATTATCACCAGACGAGCAAACTTATTTATGTATACATATAAAAAAGAACGCAAAATTATAATGGAAGCGCTTGACGTTTACTAAATATTTTGCTAATATTTACTTGTAAATACGGATTGTTACTCTAAGCAGGCAAGACCAAATATGTATTATGTTTTTTAGCATAATTATATTTGGTCTTTATTTTTGTTTAAAATCTGTATTGATTTATTTATATAATGTATAACTAATATTGATAATTTTTGGGAATGGGACTCGATATTAACTATACGGGAAAGGAAAAGGAGATAATGAGAAAAATTAAAAAAAATACTCATAAACTGATGTCTATGTTTTTGGCAGTACTAATGGTTTTCGGTTGTTTTAGTGCATGGCCAACACAAGTTAGTGCTGCTGAGTCAGATTATGAAATTTATCCTAAACCACATTTGATGGAATATCAAAGTGGTGATTACGTTATTCATCAAAATATTAATATTGTATATGAAGATGGTATTGATGAATATACTAAAGCTAGAATGAATGAGGTATTGGCAATCAAGAAGATAAATGCTACTATCTCAAATGAAATTAAAGAAGATCAAACTAATATCTTAGTAGGTATTAAAGGATCAGATGGATACGTTGATAAACATGTATCTAAAAATTACACATTAAAAACAAGTGGATTATATGATAAATTAGATTCATATTTATTAGCCTCAGATAATGGGACAATTACTGTATTAGGTAAAGATACTGATGCTGCATTTTATGGAATCACTAGTTTATATCATATCTTTAACCAGATGGATAGTTATTCAATCCGTAACTTTGTAATGGAAGATTACGCTGATGTAGCTAGTCGAGGATTCATTGAAGGATATTATGGAAACCCTTGGTCAACAGAAGATCGCTCTGAATTGATGAAATGGGGAGGGTATTATAAATTAAATTCATATTTTTATGCTCCAAAAGATGACCCTAAACATAATTCTAAATGGCGTGAATTATACAGTGATGAAGAAATTGAAACAAAAATAAAACCGTTAGCACAAGCTGGTAATGAATCAAAATGTCGTTTTGTTTTTGCATTGCATCCGTATATGAATAATGCAATTAGATATAACAGTGAAGAAAATTATCAAGCTGATTTAAAAGTAATGCAGGCTAAATTTGCTCAAGTAATTGAAGCAGGTGTTCGTCAAATTGCAATTCTTGCTGATGATGCTGGAAATGTTGGTGGAGATAACTACATTAAAACTTTGAAAGATATGACTGCATGGATCAAGGAAATGCAAAAAACATATCCAGATTTAAAATTAACATTACCATTTTGTACTCAAGAATATATGGGTAATGGCCAAGGTTACTATACGAATTTCCCAGAAAACGTTCAAATTGTTATGACTGGTGGACGTGTTTGGGGTGAAGTTTCAAATAATTTTACAACAACTTTTACTAATAATGTAGGTCGTGGACCATATATGTGGATCAATTGGCCTTGTACTGATAATTCTAAAAAGCACTTGATTATGGGTGGATATAGTACATTCTTACATCCGGGGGTTGATCCAAATAAAATCCAAGGTATTGTTCTAAATCCAATGCAACAATCTGAACCAAGTAAAGTGGCAATTTTTGGAAATGCATGTTATTCATGGAATATTTGGGAAACTAGTGAAGAAGCAGATGAAATTTGGGAAGATTCATTTAAATATGTTGATCATAATAGCGCAGAAGTAACAGCTGCTTCGGATGCCTTAAAAGAACTATCAAAACATATGATAAATCAAAATATGGATAGTCGTGTAACGCCATTACAAGAGTCAGTAGAATTAAAAGATCGTTTGAATCAATTTAAAACTGCTTTAAATAGTGGTAATACAATCAGTGATGATTTATTTACCGATTTAATTAACGAGTTCACAAAATTACAAACAGCTGCAAAAACTTATCGTAATGAAGCAGGTGACACTCGTATAAAAGATCAAATAATTTATTGGTTAGATTGCTGGGATGATACTACTGAGGCAGCGATTGCTTTAATTAATGGTGTCAAAGCAGTGCAAGATGGTGCTGAAAATGACCAAATTTGGGACTTGTATGCTCAAGGTCAAGCTGCTTTTGAAAGATCAAAAACACATAATTTCCATTATGTTGATCATGATGAATATGCGGAAGTAGGGGTACAACATATTGTACCGTTTATAAAAACAATGGAACAATACTTATCTGATGTTGCATCATCAATTATTGATCCATCAAAACAGGTAACAAAATTTATTACAAATCGTGATGATACACCTACTGGAGCTATTTCAAATGTTTTTGATAATAAAGCCAATACGGAAATTGTTTATAAAAATCCAAATTCTATAAATGAAGGTACATATGTTGGTGTTAGTTACACAAAAGCTATTGATGTAGATAAAGTGATATTTAGATTAGGTACAAATAGTAATTCTAAAGATACTTTTGCAAAATCTAAAGTACAATTTACTAATGATGGCAAAGAATGGAAAGATTTGGATGGAACTATTTATAATCTACCAAATGAAGTTGTTTTAGAAGATTTAGAATTACAAAATGTAAAAGGAATTAGAATGATTGCCACAGAAGCGAAATCTAATACTTGGTTAGGAATTCGTGATATTGTTGTAAATCCAACAGATGAACCTATTGTAGATAATGATATGGGAACATTATCTATAGATAAATTGTCATTACAAGGCGGTACTCTTGCAAAAGTAACAGATGGAGATAACTCTACATTTGCTCACTTTGCTGAAGATCCGTATAAAGGTGGCACAATTAAAGATTATATACCTATTGATGCCTCATTGATTTTAACATTCAAAAATCCTAAAAAATTAGGAACAATTAATTTTGTTCAAGATAGTAAAACTGATAAAATTACAAAATATGCGCTTGAATATACAATTGATGGTAAAAATTGGCAAGAAATTGCAAAATATGATGGTCAAGCAGCAGTTAATGAGGATGTTTCAGCATTAAACTTAACGGTTAAAGCAGTTAGAATTAGAAATTTAGAATTAAATTTACAAAATGATAGTGCTGGTTTTTGGTGGAAAGTTTATGATTTTAGTGTAAGCAATCCTGCAGCTATAGAAAAGACATTTATGTATACTGATACATGGGAAGTCTACAAAGGAACAGAGTCAAATCTAACGGATGGAGATAACACTACAGCTTTAGATTTTAATACTAAGCCTGGTGATACTAGCCGCGTTGGTGATTTTATTGGTTGGGATTTTGGAAAAACAATTCAGATAGGAAAAGTTCATGCTGTTATTGGTGGAGATCGTAATGCGGGTGACAAGTGGCTTAAATACAGTTTACAATACTCTGCTGATGGTCAAGATTGGACAACATATAAATCATATGAAGGTGTTACTAACGGCAAAGATGTTATTGATGAGAATTTACGTGGAGTAGAGGCAAGATATGTTCGTTTAGTAAATAATGAACAGAAAAATTCTTGGGTAATTTTCTCAGAATTTGATGTTGCTCAATTTGATCCTATTAAAGATTATGATGATACAAATGTATACACAAATACAGAATATAGATTGATAACAGAAAGTAAAGAAGATTTAACTAAATTGATGTATGATGAGGTAATCACATTAACTCAAGGTCAATATATTGGTGTTGATTTATTAAGAATTAAAGATATTAGTGAAATTGTTGTTGATATGAATAAAGATAATTTGACTATAGAAACATCTAAAAATGCACTTGAGTGGACTACTGTAAAAACTAAAACTAGTGAATTACCTGATGCTCGTTATGTAAGAATAATTAATAATACTGATTCTGCCATTACTTTTAATCTTAATAGATTTGAAGTACATTCAAATGAATTATACGCTCCTTCATTATATGAAACAACAATGGGAATTAATAGTTCATGGGGAGTAGCAGAAGATAGTCGTAATAATGGTGCGGCTTTTGATGGTAATATTGATACAACAACAGAATTTGCAGATCTGCCACAAAAAGGACAATACATTATTTATGATTTAGGACAAGAAAGAAATATTTCTAAAATTCAAATGTTCTGCCAAGATTCTGCAGTAAATTATATTCGGGATGCTGATATTCTTATTTCTAATGATTTAGAAAATTGGACAAAGGTTATAACAATTGGTGATGGAGTAGAAAATAAAAATGATGCCTCTGTTACTTGTATAAATTCTGATGCAGGTTATAAAGCATCAAGTACTTATCCTAATAAGGTATTGGTTGAAGGGACTGCTGATAATGTTAAGGCTCGTTATTTAAAAATTTTAATGACAGCAACAAATAATAATCGTGCAGTTTTATTCAATGAAATTGTAATTAATGATGGTGAGTATGTTCCGGTATCAAATGATCCTACTTTTGAATCAAATGCAGTGGAAGTACAAGGATTTGTACCACAAAATATGTTTGACGGTGATTTAACTACAGCATATAAACCAAATACTACTGATGCAGGGTATATTACATATACACTTTCTGATAATTTAGATGTTAAGAAAATAAATATCGTTCAAAAAGGGACAGTAAGTAATGCTAAGGTAATGGCTTTAGTAATGGTTGGTGAAGAAAAACAGTGGGTACAAGTAGGCACTTTAAGCAAATCACTAAATGAGATATATTTACCATTTGATATGACTTATGAATTGAAGATTGTATGGGAAGCAAATAATATCCCAACAATTTCTGAAATTGTAAGATTAAATGATGATGAATTTTTACCAGAATTAGAAGCATTACAAAAATATGTTAACTCATTAAATGTTGATGAAAATAATTATACTGCGTCTTCTTATGCTAAGTATGTTAGCAAATTGAATCAGGCAAATGAAGTTTTATCAACTGCTTCAGGAGATAAGAAATTAATAATCAAAGCATATAGTGAATTGCAAATTGCTTATACTAATTTAGTTACTCGTGGTAATGCCCAATTAATTAAAGATGAATTAAATAAAATTGGTGCATTAGTTGCTGATGATTATACTGATTCAACATGGGAGGCATTACAAGATAAAGTTAATGAGGCTAATACTTTATTAGCTAAAGGTGAAGAAGAATTGAACGTTAAAGAAGTTGCTGATATGGTCAACATATTACAAGTAGCTAAATCAAACTTAATTACAAAAGTTTCAGTGAGTAAAGAAGTATTACAAAATTATATAGATACAAATGAGTTGGATAATTTAGATACTAGTAAATATCTAACATCTACTGCAACACCATTTGTAGATGCATTAAAGGTGGCACATGACCTAATTGCTAGTGATGATGCGACAGTTAAACAATTGGAAGATGCTTTAACAGCATTACAAGAAACACGTGCGGCATTGGTTTTAAAAGCAACTGCTGATGAAATTAATGCTATAAATGGATTAATTGATAGTTATAAAGAAAATAATTATACTGCTTCTACATGGAAAGAATTTGTTAAAGTACTAACAGAAGTTAAAGATGCTTTAAATGATGAAAACAGCAGTGAAGATATAGCTGAATTAACAAAAACTTTGAAAGCTGCTGCTGAAAAACTTGTAGAACGAGGAGATTTAACAGATCTTAATATTTTATTAGAAACTGCTGAAGCACTTGATGCTAATAGATATACTGAAGAATCTTATAATAAATTATTGGATATTATTAAAACTATCAAAGTAGAGTTAAAAGATAGTTCAGAAATGCTACAAACTGATGTGGATAAACTACAGGCTAAGTTGCAAGCAGCAATTGATGCATTAGAAATAAAACCATCAGTTACCCCTAATGAAGATGGTATAATTAATGGAAACACTGCATCAGATACAACAACTAGTTCAAAAACTGGTGACGATGTAGTTATTGGATCATTCTTAGTATTAGGAATGTTAAGTATTGCTGGATTATGGCTATACCGTAAAAAAGAAAATTGTTAATAGCGATATATTTCTCTCTCTCTTTTAGAAGAAGGCTGAATAAAAATTCAGCTTTTTTTCTATTTAGGTGAGTATATATATTGACAAAAAATTAAAATATGATATATTAATATCAGTAATCATTACTGTTAATTATAGGTGATGATGAAATAAATAATATAAAAAGGAGATAATTATAATGGCTAAATTTGTATGTTCTGTATGTGGATATGTTTATGAAGGAGATGCAGCTCCAGAACAATGTCCAGTATGTAAAGTTGGGGCTGACAAGTTCGTTGAACAAACAGGTGAAATGACTTGGGCAGCAGAACACGTTGTAGGTGTTGCTAAAGACGTAGATGAAGAGATCAAAAAAGAATTAAGAGCAAACTTTGAAGGAGAATGCTCAGAAGTAGGAATGTATTTAGCAATGGCAAGAGTTGCACATCGTGAAGGATATCCAGAAATTGGATTATATTGGGAAAAAGCAGCTTATGAAGAAGCTGAACATGCAGCAAAATTTGCAGAATTATTAGGAGAAGTAGTAACTGATTCAACAAAAAAGAACCTAGAGATGCGTGTTGAAGCTGAAAATGGAGCAACTATGGGTAAAACAGAATTAGCTAAGAAAGCTAAAGCATTAAACTTAGATGCAATTCATGATACAGTGCATGAAATGGCACGTGATGAAGCACGTCATGGAAAAGCGTTTGCTGGATTATTAAAACGCTATTTCGGATAATTAAGAATAATTTTTTAAATTAAAGCAATAAAAGTAGGTATATAAAAAGATAAAATTTCTTTAAGTATACCTACTTTTTATTATGCTTAATTTATTTAAAAATAGTGCTTTTCAATTTGAGCAAGTGAAAACAATACAGTAAAAGTAAAGAAAAGTTCAACAATACTATTGATTACGCCAAACATAATGATAAACATTCCAATTAATAAGACTAAACTCCTAAATAGAGTAGACATTTTTTTATAAAACTGATAATCATCTAACATGATACGATTAATTAGTAATTGGATAATAAATAATAGGGAGATGGTTCCTGATGATGAAATGAGGACATGGAGAACCGAAACAATATTTTCATTATCAGGATGATAAGGTAAATAGGAACCTGTCAGCATGGAAATAAAACAACTCCCGATTAAGAACTTATTTGCAATCGTTAGATACGTAATATGTTTAAAAAGTTTAATTACCTTAAATAATAAGAAACATGAAATTAATGTAACCCAAATTAAATAATATATTCTTAAATGAGGTTGATAAGATAAGTAAGTAAAATTATTATATGCCCAAGAGGTTTTTAACGACATTAAAAAGGTGATTATAAACATAAATAGATACATTTTTCAACCCCCAATAATGTTATTTTAATAAAATTCTAAAAAATTGTAAATAATAAAAGAAAAAATGAACATTGAATAGTAAATAATATTATAGGAGGATTTTAAAATGAAAATCAAAATGAAGAGTATTCATGCAAACATTATTAATGAAACCGTATCAGCAAGTGCCACGGATGTTCGAGCACAGATAGAAATTGGATATAGTCACGATGAAAAAAATCGATTGCAGCTTAATTATCATATATCTGTAGGTAAGCAAAACAGTGGGCATTTATATGTTATTAAGTGTTCTTTTGTCTTGATTGATTTCTCAACAGAAATGTCTGAAAAAGAGATTTTAAATGAAGCAGTAGAAAATTTACAAGAACGTATTGAAATTATATTAGCCTTATTAACTGAAGAAATGGGTTTTGAATTACTTTCATGATGAAAGTGATTATCGAGTAACAAACTAAATTAATTATCATATTTTATAGTAGAGGTGGAATATGATAGTTTATATAAATGGAAATGATAATCGTTGTAAACAATTAGCAAAGCTAATGATTGCAGATGGTTATCAAATTCAAGAAGATAGTAGGCTGATATCTTCTTGTGATATTATTTATTTAGGTAAAGATGGTCAGGGGTTTGAACAAGTTGATTTTAAAAATAATGCTGTAGTACTTTCATTATTAAAGAATCAGCGATTATGTTATTTAAGTAAGTTAAAGGGATTTAATTATCGTTACTTGTATAGTGATGAAGACTTTGTTGTTGAAAATACGCATATTAGTGATGAAGCAGTGATTGCGTATATGATAATTGATAATTCAATTAGTTTGTCAAATTCTAATGTGTTAATCTTAGGTTATGGTCATTGTGGACGCGATTTAGCAGCTAAACTTGAAAAATTTAATGCGAAAGTCAGCATTAGTAATCGCAGTGATCATTATCATGATGAAGTTGTTGAAAAAGGATATCGTTATATTCGGTTGGATCAGCTCACTTTAAATGGGTATGATTTTGTTATTAATACTATTCCTAGTCAAATAATTGACAGCGATATTCTAAAAACAAAAGATGTTAATTGTAAGATTTATGATGTTGCTTCAACACCATATGGTTTAAAAACTTGTGATCGTGATGAAAGTTATCATCTATTAAAGCAGCTTCCGACTAAGTATGCCTATGATAGTAGTGCAAAAGCGCTTTATAAAGCAATTAAACGGGCAGTTGATCAATATGCTTAAAAACAAGAAAATCGGAATTGGATTAACAGGGTCTTTTTGTTCGCTACAAAAGACGCTGGCTGTAATAAAAGAATTAGCAGCTTTAGAATGTGATTTATATATATTTGCAAGTGAAAAAATTTTAAATTGTAATACTCGTTTTAATAAAGCTGACGAATTAATTGATGAATTAGAAAAACTTTCTAAAAGAAAAGTAATTACTAATGTTGTAGACAGTGAAATATTTGGACCCAAAATTCCTTTGGATATAATGATTGTAATGCCCTGTAGTGGCAACACATTAGCAAAATTAGCCATAGGGATAAACGATAATGCTGTCACAATGGCTTGTAAATCAACACTTCGTAATGAACATAATGTTGTTTTAGCAATCGCGACAAACGATGCTTTAAGTAATTCTGGTAAAAATATCATGCAAATTTTAAATACTAAACATTTTTATCTTGTCCCAATGTATCAAGATGACTGCATAAAAAAACCAAATAGCATGTTATTTGATGAGACTCTTGTAATTCAAACAGTAATCAATGCAATTAATAATAATCAGCTCCAGCCCGTTTTTGAGGGTGTAAAAGATGATTAGAGTTTTAAAATTTGGTGGAACTGCTTTAAAAACAAATGATTCAATCAAACTAGTTACTAATGTTATAACTAATAATTTGGATCATAAATTATTAGTTATTGTAAGTGCTATGGGACGTTATCCAGATGCTTATGCCACTGATACATTAAATGCACTAGCACTTAATGCTAACTATGATGAACATTGTCGATTGCTTAGTTGTGGAGAAATAATAAGTAGTATCGTGTTATCTAGTAATTTGAAATCACAAGGAATTAATGCAATCTCGCTTTCAAGTATGCAGTTAAATCTTAAAGTTAAGCATAATCGTTTAGTTGGCTTAGATACCAAAGTAATCAATAAGTATTTTGAAACATATGATGTCATTATCGTGCCAGGATTTCAGGGAATAGATAAATTTAAAAATATTCGTATTCTAGAAAAAGGGGATAGCGATTATACAGCAGTATACCTAGCACGACGTTTGAATTTGGATGAGGTATATATTTATAGTGATGTTTGTGGCATTTTTACTGGTGATCCTAAATATATTAATGAAGCACGACTTATCAAGCATATTGGCTATCGTCAAGCTCTTGATTTAGCCAAGCACAAAGCTCGGATCATTTGTTACAAAGCATTGATGGAAGGGTATAAAAAAGATGGCTTTAAAATCAAGTTACGTTCTTTTAAAGATGATAGGATTGGTACTTTGATTAATCATGATGATACAAATATCCGAACAATGTCAATTGATTTTAATTATTGGCTAATTCGTTTTGAAGAAACAATAGCTAAAAGCGATTATAGTTTCCTTCATGATTGCTTTGACGATGATTATTTAATTTTTGAAGAAGATTTAGCTAAACTAGAAACTGATTATACTAAAATAGATCTTTATACAAAAGTACATTTTGTTGGTTGTGGATTAGAAAATGATGAGATTTATCGGAATTTTCTTGAAAAATTTGCAATTGTTTCTAAAAATGAACATGATAGTTATTATGTGAAAGCAAAAAATCAAAAACAAGATTTGAATCTTTTACATGATTTGGTTGTAAGGAGTGATTAAAATAGATATTTTTACTAATTTAATTACTCCCTTTGATATTGATGATATGATTGATTATCAAGCGCTAGATAATCATATTGAAAAATTAGTAAATCAAGGAAATAATAAATTTATTATTGGCAGCAGGACAGGGGAAGCTGCTTCATTGACTTTTTTAGAACAAAAACACTTATTACGATATGTTTGCTATCACTATCCTGGTCTTGAAATATATATGCAGCTTAGTGAATCATGTACAAAAAAAGTAATTAAACAGATAGGAGACCTTAAAGACATTAACGAATTTGCTGGCTATATGATCGAGTTACCAGAAATTTTTAGTTTAACCCAAAACGGATTGATTAAGCATCTTGATCTAATTGCTACTGCAACTAATAAATCGATTGTTATTCAACAACATAAGCAAAATATGATTGCTGTTAATCATTTATTGGAATTGAAAGAAAAACATGAAAATATAACTGGCTTGATTACTGAAGTAAATAGCACAGGTTATCAGATTATTAGAAATAACGGGTTAGGTCTATACGGTATAGAAGAGATGCTAGTGCAAAATGAAATTAATAATTATGATGGACTTATTAGTAACTTAACTAATCTAAGTTATAAAAAGTATAGAGAATTAATTACTCAGCATAATGATTTATATTTTGATTTTTTTAAATTAATAGTTAAATATTTTTATCAAGATAATATTGTAAGTACATTAAAATATTCGTTGAGCCAAAGTAGCAATATTCTTTATAAGTTACGTTTGCCATTAGTTAAAATCAGTGATGAGTCAAAAGAACAATTGAATAAAATAATGGAGAAATATTAATTTATTTCTCCATTATTTTTGAATCACGAAATAAAAAAAGATACTTTAAATTTATTTATTTATTTAATGAGGCGGATGTTATATACTATTAAAAACGGCTAGATAACTATGAAAAAGTAGATACTCGTAAAGTCTAATTAAAGATTAGAGTTTGAATTTTAAGGAGACAATATAATGAAATTTGCATTTATAATCATGGGAGATTTTAATTTGAAATATGATCATGCCGCAATCCATCAACAGACAGCACAAATAATTGGCGTTACTAATTTAGCAGAAGCAAGTATTGTGGCAAAAAATTATTTATTGAGGGAGTTGACTGCATCGAATTATGCGGTGCTTTTGGAAAAGCAGGAGCTAAAACTATAATTGAAGTGACGGAAAATAAAATACCAATTGGGTATGTTACGCATTTACCAGAATAAGATGAAATTTACGATCTCACTTTTGCTAAATAATTTCTTAAATGAACACGGCTAAAAAAGGTTATTGTGTTAATAATATTACATGTTAAAGATGTTAGTAAAAATTAAATCATTTCTCTTTTCTTGAGAATTTTGATACAATGAACGTAGAAAGTATTAGCAAACGATACTATAATATGTTAATATGGTAAAGATTGTTTTTCAGCGATGATTAAGAAATAATATAGATTATAATAATGGAGGAAAAAATGAAGAAAAATATGTTTAAGTCTATTTCAATTATACTATCTGCGTCCATATTGACAACAATATGTCCTATACAGATTTTT
>ENA-OOWX01001198-OOWX01001198.1-human-gut-metagenome-genome-assembly--contig:-NODE-1198-length-12946-cov-2.907843_pt1 | contig 12946 bp, 8 predicted proteins | sample MGYA00241583_ERZ501335 | MGnify/ENA primary metagenome ERZ501335 (study PRJEB25962, sample SAMEA2042731) | human gut metagenome | biome: human gut; feature: human-associated habitat; material: faeces...
AGAACCGATATCGGATAGAGTGCATTCTGGCCAATTGGGATCAGCATTAACAATGAAAAGTTTATTAAAATATGCTTGAGCTTGCTGCTCTAAATTCTTGTTTATGACATTATTTTTCCTTATTTTTTCATTTATACAATATGCAACTTCTGCAACTTTTTTCTGCACACCTATAGGTGGAAGTGGAATTGGAAGTACTCGAATTGTTTTCATTGGTATTGTTGGTTGACTTGACCCAGTCATATGACTTGACATAATCTTATAAAATTCATTGGTCCTAATATAACTATACAGATAATATGGAACAACTTTTTCAACATTCGGCGCAATTTTACAGATATTTGGTGCTAAATGATATTTATCATTTTCTTCAATAATCGCACAATCTCCATATCCATTTCCTGTATATGTAAGTAAAATATCATTTACATATAATTTACTTCTTGGTAAAAGTTCAGATACACTTCTATCAATCCTTTTAATATCAGTTAAATTCAGTTCTCCACGTCGAAGATTCGAAGCTCTTAACGCTATAATTTCCCCATAATTATTGTATTTTATATACTTCGTAAACTCAAATCCTGCCAGCTTTGTAACATCGGCAAGTTCACCTAATTCGTAGTATTCGATTTCAATCATATAACCACCTTTCTTAACCTATATATTTCTTGTGAGCCAACTTAACATTGCTCTGTTTGACCATTGCATACTGCAATGTCGTATCTATTCTCTTATGCCCCAAGAGCTGCTGTAACTGCTCTATAGGCATTCCCTTATCAATCGCCATCGTTGCAAGTGTTCTTCGGAACTTATGCGGATGGACTTTTTGTATATCTAACTGCTTACCCATTTCACGCAGACGAGATTCAATACCACCAATTTTAATTCTCTCGTGTGGAGAACGTAAAGCAACGAACAATGCCGGATTATCATCTGTTCTACTATCAATATAGTTTTGCAGATGAATCTTTGTACGTGCATCAAAGTAAACAATACGTTCCTTATTACCTTTACCGAAAACCACACATTCACGCTCGTTAAAATTGATATCCTCTTTATTCAACAACACCATTTCACCGATACGCATTCCGGTCCAGTACAACAGAAGAAACGCCATTCTTGTCTCCGGTTTATCACTTACTGTCTCCAGAAAATCATTGAACTCTTCCTGCATCCAAAAATCCTTCGGTTCTCCTTTGCTCTTGCCTATCGCTCCTGCCTTCCTGCAGGGATTATCCTGCAGGTTATAATATCGGATAGCATAGTTGAAGATTGCAGTCAGCTGACAGTTGATTGTTTTCAAATACGTCTGCAAATAGCCTTTTCCATTCTTATCCTTATACATCAACAACTCATTTTGCCATGCACGTACATCTGCCACCGTAATCTCACTAAGAATCTTTTTTTCAAAATATGGTCTGATCTTCAAGTCAATGATGTAACGCTTTGTATACATGGTGTGTTCACGAAGTCTGACATCCATATCCTTATAGTAAATTTCCAGAAAGTTCCCGAATTCGATATCTACACCCTGGCTCTGTTGCTGAAGGAAGTCTCGCTCCCACTCTTTTGCCTCGCCTTTGGTTCGGAATCCACGTTTTTGTTTTCTCTTTTGATTACCCTGCCAGTCTTTATAATAGACCTGTACTTTCCAGTTCTTTCCTTCTTTGTAAACACCCATTGCTAATCCTCAACCTTCATTCCGTAAATCTTTTCTGCCAAAAATTTGGTAGAAATTTTTCCAGCTACTACAATATAGCCTTTCGCTTTCAACTCCTTGTTGTATTCCCGCATCAAATTGTATGCATACGCTTTAGAAACACCAAGGATTGCACACACATCATCCACATCCATATACATTTTTTCCTGCATCATACTCATACCGCTTTATCCTCCTTCAAATACTGCTCAACGTGTTCCAGACCATAGATCTTGTCCTCTACATAGCGGGTTGGCACCCGACCGAGAATCACATAATAGTTCTTACTTGCCAGATCAGCATTCATTCTTTCCACCACCCGGTAAGCAAACGAAACTGATAATCCAAAGAGTTCTGCAATGTCTTCCACTGATAAATACATTTTTCTCTTACGCATGAAACCATTCCTTTCCCTCTTCCTGTGGAATCTCACAAGTATCTTCTACTCCGTAGAAACGCTTCACAAAATACTTTGTCGGAACTTTTCCTCTAAGCGTCAAATATCCCTGTTCTTCCAGCTCCTTATTCAGATTGCCAATGATCTCATAAGCCGATGTCTGTTTCACCTCCAGAAGTTCACATATATCAGCTGCCTTTAAAAATAATTTGTTCTGCATAATCAGTACCTCCTGTGTTTTGAATATTTATCTCTTCATATACTCTGTACTGGCAGATGCAAAATCGGACATCATTTTCCGAAATTTATCAAATTTTCTTGTTTTTTAATTCTCCATCAGTGTGATTACTGTGTCATGGAGTTTAAGCTCATCGAAAGTAAAGAACCTTTCTGTGGTATCTGTTTTCTAAATGCAGGCAACAAAAAAACAGTCTGCCTTGACGAAAATCACTTCAATCAAAACAAACTGTTCTTCATATTTACTCTAATTTTATTTTATGAGAATAACTGATTTCACGAAATTTGCAGGTGAATCTGGAATATAAACAAGAGAAAAAAATAATTTTTAAACTCCATTTGCACTCCATTTGGTCTTTTCGACACCCCGCAAAGCCTTTATTTATGGGCTTTTTCGCAATTTAGTCCGCTACTCAAACTCAATAGTTCCAGGTGGCTTACTCGTCAGATCATAGAATACTCTGTTAACTCCCTTAACCTCATTAATAATTCTGCTCATCACCTTTTGCAATACATCAAATGGTATCTCGGCACTTTCCGCTGTCATAAAGTCAATTGTATTGACTGCACGAAGTGCAACTGCGTAGTCATAAGTTCTTTCATCACCCATAACACCAACTGAACGCATATTAGTGAGGGCTGCAAAGTACTGGTTTGGCATCCAGGCTGGTGCCTTGCCATTTTCTTTTTTGTAGGCTTCTACTGCCTTGTCTACTTCTTCACGGTAGATATAATCGGCATCCTGTACGATACGAACCTTGTCGCCTGTTACTTCGCCGATAATTCTTATTCCAAGTCCTGGACCTGGGAATGGCTGACGGAACACAAGATGTTCTGGTATGCCAAGTTCAAGACCAGCCTTACGTACTTCATCCTTGAATAGGTCACGAAGCGGTTCAATAATTTCTTTGAAATCTACAAAGTCAGGAAGACCTCCTACGTTGTGATGTGACTTGATTACTGCTGATTCACCGCCAAGTCCACTCTCAACAACATCTGGATATATAGTTCCCTGAGCAAGGAAATCTACTGCACCTATCTTCTTAGCTTCCTCTTCAAATACACGGATGAACTCTTCACCGATTATCTTTCTCTTAGCTTCTGGTTCAGTAACACCTGCAAGCTTAGAGTAATATCTTTCCTGTGCATTTACCCTTATAAAGTTAAGGTCAAACTGTCCTTCTGGACCGAATACACTTTCAACCTCATCGCCCTCGTTCTTACGAAGAAGACCATGGTCTACGAATACGCATGTAAGCTGCTTTCCAATAGCTCTTGAAAGAAGACCTGCAGCCACTGATGAATCAACTCCACCAGAAAGTGCAAGTAATACCTTACCATCGCCAACCTTTTCACGTATTTCCTTAATAGTATTCTCTACAAATGCATCCATTTTCCAGGTTCCAGCACATCCGCATACTCCACGCACAAAGTTGTGAAGCATCTTAGTACCTTCCTGTGTATGAAGAACTTCTGGATGGAACTGGATTGCATAGAGATTCTTTTCTGCACACTCTGCTGCTGCCACTGGACAGTCTGCTGTATGTGCAATTATCTTAAATCCTGGAGCAACCTGTGAAATGTAGTCAAAATGGCTCATCCACACGATAGTCTTTTCTGAAACATCTCCAAATAAAGCACTGCTCTTATCAACAAATGTCTCTGTCTTTCCATACTCTCTTACTGGAGCTTTCTCAACCTTGCCGCCAAGAACGTGCTGCATAAGCTGAGCACCATAACATAATCCAAGCACTGGAACACCAAGTTCAAAAAGCTCTTTAGTACAAGTAGGTGCACCTTCTTCATAGCAGCTATTTGGACCACCTGTAAGGATAATTCCTTTAGGGTTCATCGCCTTAATCTGCTCAAGAGGTGTTTTGTAAGAATATATCTCACAATATACGTTACATTCACGGACACGACGTGCAACTAACTGATTGTACTGTCCGCCAAAGTCAATAACTATAACCTTTTCCTGATTCATATTGTCCCTTTCCTAATCATAAGTTTCGCCGCAGACACATTTATACTTTTCCATACTTTAGCCAGCTAATCATAATAAATGTCATTATATATCACTACATTCATCCATAGCTTCAATACTTTTTATATAAATTCACTACTTTTACTGTTTTTCACTCATTTCAAAGTATATAAGCATCTATAAATACATAACACATCTACGACTCATATATATTTATTATAGTAAACAAGCGATATAAAGACAAGCATATTCTTCAATCTTTATTTTAATATTTTAAATACTTGATGCCAGAAGCTGAAAATCAAAAATGCTTGTGCCTGCACAATAATATTTTTAAACTCATTTTTCACCTAACACCGAAATGTAATAAAAATTCCCATGATTTCTGTCATATCAAGAAAACCATCTTCACTAAATCTCACACATTCTTAAGAAACTCATCCAAATATTCTCTCATCCTGCCAAATTCCACATCGACCTCTGGAACATCTGACTTAAAGTCAAGCAGTTTATACACGTACCCCTGTTCTTTTGCCTGTCTGTAGCTTTCCGGATATACAAGCTCAAAAAGCAGCGAAATATGTCCTACTATATGGTCAACAGCACTCTTTCTTAAACTTTTAAGTACTGTTTCTTTCCTGTAAAAACTCTCAAGTACCTCTTTGGTTATGATTCCATTCTTTAGTTCCTCTGTAGTTACATCGTATATAATCTCCATAGGAACTTCCGCATTTACCTTAAATATATCAACCTTATCCGCATCACGAAGAATATTACAGAACATAAGCTGTCTTTCGGTTAATCCTTCTTTAACACGATACTTGTTATGCTGTCTTATAGCAAGTTCAAGAAGTCCTGCCAACTTGCCTTCATTACATTTTACCTGCTCACTATTTACCTTGCCTTCCTTGCAATCTTTCTGACAATCTTTCTGCCTGCTGTATGCCTGTCCAGCTTCTTCATTTCCAGCACCCACAAGTTCACATTTCTCATAATACCCTTCTGCAAACTTCCTTATAAGTCCTTCCTTAAATAACAGGTCTGCACCAAATTCTGCATGGTCTACAGAGTCTGCATCGCTAAATGTGCCAAATCGTCTTATCTGTTCAAATCTTCCAATGTCGTGTAACATTCCCAGAAGCCATGCAATATCTACATCGGCTTCACTTAAGTTAAGCGACTTTGCAATACTCTGACACAGTCCTGCTACTCTGTAGGTATGATCTATTTTAAGCTTTATCTTTTCGTCTGATGGATCGTAATTTCTTACATACTCTGCAAATGCATTGATAACATTTTTCCTGTTAATAACTGGTTTGTTAATACTTTCCACAACATCAATAAGTCCATTAAGGTCAGCACATACCATATATGTAAGCTTCCTGATATCATCATCTATTGCTATTGTATCAGGAATATGGACAACTCTCATATCTGCCGCATATCCAGCCTTAATACCATTAATGCTGTCCTCAACTACTACTGCCTCTGACGGACTTATACCTATTGCCTTAGCCGCCCGAAGGAATATATCTGGTTCTGGCTTTCCATGTTCGACTTCATCTCCATATACAACCGCATCAAGATAATCCCACACTCCTATTTTATGAAGTGTTTTCTCCGCACTTTCGCGCCTTGTCGATGTAGCAACTGCACACTTTAATCCATTATTTCTTATATATTCAAATACTTCCTTTACACCTTTTTTAACAGGAATACCTTCTGTTTCCCTTATCTTGTATACATGCTGCGTTCTAAGCTCCTTAGCTTCCCAATAGTCGATTGCTCCTTTGTAATAATCATCAAAGAACTTACAGCAGAGCTCTGCCGGAGCACCCTTGAAGCTGTCTATAAGCCACATTGGCATATCAACTCCAAGCTGCTCTGATGCCCAGAGCCAGCCTTCATTAGACTGCCTTTCTGAATCTATAAGAACACCATCCATATCAAATATAATGCCTGATACCATTTTTTTCTCCTAGTAATTAAATGTCTTATTTTTCACTTTATATTGTTTAAAATAACTATAATAGGTGTATATTTATAATTTATGACACTGACAAACACTTTTAATTTCAGGTTTGTACATTTAAAATTATTATCATCTACAGATACACAAATAAATTAAAATGCTTGAAATTCTGTTACTTTTCAACTCTTATATACTAACATAAGTCGTAGTAACATATATCCTTGTAACCTTGACGAAGCTATACAATGTCTAAAGCCTTGTATAATCACTATTAATTATACATTTATAATTCCATAAAATATTCTTATCAGCAAAGTGCATAAACCTAATATACTCATATAAATTCAATATACTGCGATACACCAATATACTTGTATAAAATCAATATACTGCGATACACCAATATGCTCGTATAAAATTAATATACTGCGATACGCTAATATACTTGTATAAACTTAATATATGTTTATATATTCTTATAAATACTTCTTAACATACTGTCCCGTATAAGACTTCTTAACCTTGGCAACCTCTTCTGGTGTACCCTTTGCAATAACTGTACCACCTCTGTCGCCGCCTTCTGGTCCCATATCTATAATATAATCGGCTGTTTTGATAACATCAAGATTATGCTCAATAACAACAACAGTGTTACCGCCCTCTGCAAGCTTATGAAGTATATCAACAAGCTTATGGACATCCGCAAAATGAAGTCCTGTTGTAGGCTCATCAAGAATGTATATAGTCTTTCCTGTACTTCTTTTTGAAAGCTCTGTAGCAAGCTTTATTCTCTGTGCCTCTCCACCCGAAAGCTCTGTAGATGGCTGTCCTAACTTAATATATGAAAGTCCAACGTCATTAAGAGTTTCTATTTTTCTTCTGACTGATGGCACATTTTCAAAGAAATCAACTGCATCCTCAACTGTCATATCAAGCACATCATATATGCTCTTTCCCTTATACTTAACTTCAAGCGTTTCCCTGTTATAACGCTTTCCGTCACACACTTCACAAGGCACATATACATCCGGCAGGAAATGCATCTCTATCTTGATAATACCATCTCCAGAACAAGCCTCGCAACGTCCTCCCTTTACATTAAAGCTGAAACGTCCTTTGTTATAACCTCTTTCCTTGGCATCTGTTGTCGAAGCAAATAAATCTCTTATCATATCAAACACGCCCGTATAAGTCGCTGGATTAGAACGTGGAGTTCTTCCTATTGGCGACTGGTCAATATCTATAACCTTATCAAGCTGCTCGATTCCTGTAATATCATCATGGTCACCAGCGATACATCTTGCACGGTTTAAAGACTTAGCAAGGTGCTTGTACAGAATTTCATTCACAAGAGAACTTTTTCCTGAACCTGATACACCTGTTACACATGTAAATACTCCAAGTGGTATATCAACATCAATATTTTTAAGATTATTCTCCCTTGCACCCTTAACAGTTATCCAGCCTGTTGGCTTTCTTCTCTTCGCCGGCACCGGAATCTTGATTCTTCCGCTAAGATATGCACCTGTAAGTGAATCCTTACATGCCATAATATCAGCTGCTGTTCCTGTCGCAACGACTTCTCCACCATTACGTCCGGCACCCGGTCCTATATCCACAATATAATCTGCGGCACGCATAGTATCTTCATCGTGTTCAACCACAATAACTGAGTTGCCAAGGTCACGCAAATGTATAAGTGTTCCTAGCAGCTTATCATTATCCCTCTGATGAAGTCCGATACTTGGCTCATCAAGTATATAAGCCACACCAACAAGTCCTGAACCTATCTGTGTCGCAAGTCTTATTCTCTGTGCCTCCCCACCTGAAAGCGTACCTGTAGCTCTTGATAATGAAAGATAATCAAGTCCTACATCCATAAGGAACTGTATTCTTGCCTTAATCTCCTTAAGTATCTCTGCACCGATAAACTTCTGTCTGTCTGTAAGCTCAAGCTCATCTAAAAACTTCTTTAACTTAACAATAGACATATCTGTAATCTGATATATATTCTTATCTGCTATCGTAACAGCAAGAGATGATGGCTTTAATCTCTGTCCGTGGCACGACTTACAAGGTCTTATGCGCATGAATTCCTCATACTGCTGCTTTGCACTGTCTGAGTAAGTTTCCCTGTATCTTTTCTCCATATTATGGATAAGGCCTTCAAATGCTATATCGTATTCTCCAACGCCTCTCTGGCCTTTGTAATGCACTTTAACACTCCTGCCCTTTGTACCATTTATAATCATATCCTTAATATCATCTGGATAATCCTTAAATGGTGTTGATAAACTGAAGTTATATTCCTTTGCAAGTGCGCTCATAATAGCCCTTGAAAAGCTGCCCTCATCCTTTACAGACTGCCATCCCATACCAACTATCGCTCCATCATCGATGCTTAATGAATCATCTGGTATAAGAAGCTCTGCATCAAAATTCATTGTATAGCCAAGTCCGTAGCAGTCAGGACACGCACCAAATGGATTGTTGAACGAAAAGCTTCTTGGCTCTATCTCATCTATGCTTATGCCACAATCCGGACACGAAAAGCTCTGTGAAAAGTTAATCGGCTCACCGTCTATAACATCAACTGTCATAAGTCCCTCTGCAAGCTTAAGTGCTGTTTCTATTGAGTCTGTAAGTCTTTTGTTAATTCCATCTTTAACTACAAGACGGTCAACAACAATTTCTATATTATGCTTCTTGTTCTTATCAAGATTTATCTCATCTGTAAGCTCATACATATTGCCATCAGCAATAACTCTTACATAACCACTCTTTTTAGCCTGTTCAAAAAGCTTCTTATGTTCACCTTTTCTTCCTCTTACAACTGGAGCTAATATCTGTATCTTTGTTCTTTCTGGAAGCTCCATAATAGTATCAACCATCTGGTCTACAGTCTGCTTGTTGATTACTTTGCCACACTTAGGACAATGTGGTGTACCTATTCTTGCATATAATAATCTGAAATAATCATATATCTCTGTGACAGTTCCAACTGTTGAACGTGGATTTCTGTTAGTTGACTTCTGGTCTATGGAAATAGCTGGTGAAAGTCCTTCTATGCTCTCTACCGCCGGCTTTTCCATCTGTCCTAAAAACTGCCTTGCATATGAAGATAATGACTCCATATATCTTCTCTGGCCTTCTGCATATATAGTATCAAAGGCAAGACTTGACTTACCTGAACCTGACAGACCTGTAAGTACAACAAGGCTGTCCCTTGGTATATCTACATCAATATTTTTAAGATTGTGCTCACTTGCACCTCTTATTCTTATATAATTCCTGTAATCGCCTTTTTCCATTTTTTTCTCCGTTATTTCTTCTTTCTTAATCCTTAACCGCCTCAATTAAAAAGACTTTTTCTGTAAGCAGCAAATGCTTTTATACATTTGACACCTACATCATATAATACCATAATGATAATATCTGCCTGCCATTATTGACTGCATAACATTGCATTTGAACTCGTAGCTTAATCTGGCTTAATTGATATCAAGCTATAAATGAGCAAATTTAAAATATTGTACAATTATGTTCCTGTTATGAAGATATATTTTTCCTAATCTATTGAAATGTATGTCAACCACAAACAAAAACGATTATTTAAAAAACTGTAAAATATATCCTCTTATCACTTGCCAGACTTCTTATCCTCATAAATATACTTATTAATCTCAATCATCTTATCTCGAAGCATAGCCGCCTGCTCAAAGTCAAGTTCTGCCGCAGCCTTACGCATATTCTTTTCAATCTGCTTTTTGACTTTTTCAAGGTCTTTAATGCTCATAGACTCATAATCCACATCAAGCTTTCCATTAGAGCTGTCTGCATCTGCTGCCTTTGATATGCTTATAAGGTCTCTTACCGCTTTCTTTATAGTCTGAGGTGTTATTCCGTGTGCTTCGTTGTACTCCTGCTGTATCTTTCTACGTCTTTCAGTTTCAGATATAGCCTTTTCCATGGGCTCTGTTATCGTATCTGCATACATAATAACGTGTCCTTCAGCATTTCTGGCTGCTCTTCCTATCGTCTGGATAAGCGAAGTTTCTGTTCTTAAGAAGCCCTCTTTATCAGCATCAAGAATAGCAACAAGACTTATCTCTGGAATATCCAGTCCCTCTCTTAGCAGATTAATACCAACAAGCACATCAAAACCATCAAGTCGCATATCCCTTATAATCTTCTGTCTTTCAAGTGTATCAATATCCGCATGCAGATACTTTACCCTTATACCGACCTCCTTAAGATAATCTGTAAGGTCTTCCGCCATACGCTTTGTAAGTGTTGTAACAAGTATTTTATTCTTCTTCTCAACTTCCTTGTTAATCTCACTGATAAGGTCATCTATCTGACCTTCGATTGGTCTTACCGATATTTCCGGGTCAAGAAGTCCTGTAGGTCTTATAATCTGTTCTGCCCTCATGAGCTCATGCTCTTCCTCATACTTACTAGGGGTAGCAGACACAAAAAGCATCTGTGATATCTTACCTTCAAACTCCTGAAAGTTAAGAGGTCTGTTATCCTTTGCAGAAGGAAGTCTGAAACCATAATCGACAAGTGTCGTCTTTCTTGCCTGGTCACCTGCATACATTCCCCTTATCTGTGGAATAGTAATGTGCGACTCATCAACAATTATCATAAAATCATCTGGAAAATAGTCCATAAGTGTATACGGCGGACACCCTGCCGGAAGCCCTGCCAAATGTCTTGAATAATTCTCAATGCCCGAACAGAAGCCTGTTTCCTGCATCATCTCTATATCAAAGTTAGTTCTCTCCTCTATTCTCTGCGCCTCAAGAAGCTTATCCTCGCTCTTAAAATACTTTATTCTCTCCGCAAGTTCTTCCTTTATATTCTCAATCGCTTTGTTCATCTTCTCTTTCTCTACAACATAATGCGAATTAGGAAATATAGCAACATGGTCAAGGTTACACTTAACTTCTCCAGTAAGTGAGTCTATTTCACTTATCCTGTCTATCTCATCACCAAAGAACTCCACTCTGACTGCATCACCACTCGATGCCGATGGATATATCTCAACAACATCTCCCCTTACTCTGAAAGTTCCTCGCTTAAAGTCCTGGTCATTACGCATATACTGTATGTCGATAAGCTTTCTTATCATCTCATCCCTGTCCTTCTCCATACCCGGACGAAGCGAGATAACCATATTCTTATAATCAATAGGCGCACCCAGACCATATATACACGAAACCGATGCCACTATAATAACATCATTTCTCTCTGACAATGCCGCTGTTGCCGAATGTCTTAACTTATCTATCTCATCATTAATAGAAGAGTCCTTTGCTATATAAGTATCGCTCTGTGGAACATACGCCTCAGGCTGATAGTAATCGTAATAACTCACGAAATACTCCACTGCATTTTCTGGAAAGAACTCCTTCATCTCACTATATAATTGTGCTGCCAACGTCTTATTATGACTGATAATAAGTGTCGGCTTCTGCACATGCTGTATGATGTTCGCCATAGTAAATGTCTTACCAGAACCTGTAACACCGACAAGTGTTTCAAACTGATTGCCCTCTTCAAATCCCTGCACAAGTTCTTCAATAGCCCTTGGCTGGTCCCCTGTCGGCTCATAAGGAGCGTGTAACCTGAATTCCATAACAATTCTCCCTTCTTAAATCTGTCGTATAATGAATATATCTTAATTATATGCTGTTCAATTAAATGCCTTTTACGCCTGATATTATCTATATAAATTTATCATAAGCCACACTTACTTAAATTAAATCAAAAGCAGCTCTTAACTAACATTGCACATCCAGCTTATTTATAACTATTATAAAACACCGCTCTTCTGAAATAATAGCATAGCAAATATCCTCTAAATCAAGTATTCCCAATCTTCCAGAAAAAACATCGCCTATAATGAGCTTGTATCTGATTAACATATGCAACAATATAATGCATAAAAATTATTATTTCTACATTAATTCTACTACAAAGAATTGAGTTTGTCTACATAAATTAGAACATTTGTTCTTATTTTATTCATTCTGCTTTAACTATATTTATCAATTCTAAACTTTACTTTTGGGGAGGTGGGAGTGGTAAGTTTTAGAACCTGTTTAACGCAAAAAAAGTCAATAAATATTATATTCACTTTCCATCGTCTGTAACGACATCAAGACTTATAAGTATTCCTGCCTAAATTATTTAAAGCAAAATAAGCGGATAGTGTATAAAGTCACTACCGACTATATACATCTATCCGCTTACTTAATTCAAGACTGGCGCTTACACCTCACTTGTATTGCTATAACAATAATTTTCTAATATCCCGCAGCTTTCATACTTGTATTCACGCCACATCTGTATTGTTATAATGCTATCCCTGACCGTTACTTTACTTATTTTCCCTGCTTTCCTTTAACATGGCTTCAAGTTCAGCTATTCTTTCAAGGTCTTTTTTATGCTGCTCTTCCTGACTGTTGATTTGTCTGTCCTTGTCGTCAAGTTCCTCTTTCAGGTTATTTTCTCTTTCCTGCATTTCCTGTATTTCCTGCATTTTTTCTTTCATTTCCTTCTTCAGGTTATTCTCCATCTCCTGATACTTTTTCCTATACTCATCAACCATCAGTACCGCCGTGTTATGGTTGAGTATTCTTAATGCTTCTG